>Ga0214919_10004653_pt1 | contig 19938 bp, 35 predicted proteins | sample LL1503_MetaG_FD_177994 | JGI IMG/M metagenome (GOLD analysis project Ga0214919, IMG submission 177994) | Freshwater microbial communities from Lake Lanier, Atlanta, Georgia, United States - LL-1503 | ecosystem: Environmental > Aquatic > Freshwater > Lake | place: USA: Georgia | collected...
GCCTAACATGTCCATGGTGATCATCTCCGTTTCCTGCTTAATAGTTAAGCAGGTGATTGAACACCCTGGTCAATTTTGAATCGGCACAACCCTCAAAAAGTGGTCAATTTTCGGTCGGCGTCAACACTTCAGTGAATGATCATCATTTCTTAACAGATGCCACTGGAAATAGCCGGTTTTGGACCATTCCTGTGACTGCAGTGAATTTCAATCACGGGCTGGATATGCAGCAGGTGTTTGCACAGTACAAACTTGAGTATTTGAAGCCTGGATCTCTATGGTGGCTACTGCCAGAAGAGGAAGACCAGTTGACTCAACTCAACGGTGAGTTTGAAACGATCAGTGCAATCAAGGAGGGACTAACAGCCTTGGTCAATGATGGTCGTCAAAGACAAACTGATGAGTTCTTTATGACTGCTTCACAGCTTTTAGACGCCATCAAGGCTGACAAAAAAGGTATCTCTCAAATCAAGGAGGTACATGCAGTGATGACCAAGTTGATTGGCCCTTCAAGGAAGACAAAGGGTCTCAATGGTTGGGATGTTCCTACTTGTATCTCTTTAGATAATCTATAAAAGGGTAGGAGGGTTGTAAGGGTTGGAGATTTTGGAAATAAAAAGCAATTAGCTTTTTGTGGAAAGACAGAAGCTCCAATTTCGAAAGCCTGCGATGGGATACCTAAAAAAGTTCCCAAAATAGCAACACTACCACCCCTCCGACCCTTCCTCAATCTAGCCCCTCGTGGCTAATCCAAGGAGTCCACCAAAGGGCTTCCCCAAAGTTACCTCCACAGCATCACGCCTAACCAGTGTGGTGCTTTTTTTATGCCTTCAATTTCCCACAACCACTCTTGAAAGGAGTAACCTTGCCCAAAGTAACCCTGTCTGCCCAATTCGTAAGCAGCGCTACATGCCTCTCTGGTAAGAAGACTGACTACTACGATAGCGCCATCAAGGGGTTCATCCTTGAGGTGCGCTCAACTGGTGGCTCTACCTTCTACCTGAGGTACCGTGACCCCAGAGGACGCCAATGCCAGTACAAGATTGGTGACGCCTCAGCACTCCCCTTTGAGAAAGCCAGAAGTACCGCCAAAGTGATCCGCGCCCGTGTCACCCTAGGTGAAAGCCCCTTGGAGGAAAAGCAAGCCTTAAAGCAAGTGCCAACCTTGAATGAGTTCAACACCGAGCGCTACCTTCCGTACATCAAGGTGTACAAGAAGAGCTGGCTAGGTGATGAATGCAATCTTCGAAACCACATCTTGCCCGCCTTTGGAAATAAGCACTTGGATGAAATCACACAAAAGGAGGTCTTTGAGTTTCACCATCAGATGCTTGCAAAGGGACTGGCAAAAGCTACTTGCAACCGGCTATTGATCCTGCTTCGGTACATGTTTAACCTTGCTAAGAAGTGGAAAGTTGCAGGCTCTCAAGAAAATCCCACGCTTGGGGTGCCACTTTATGAGGCCAATAATGCAAGAGAGCGGTTTTTAAGTCCCGAGGAGACTCAAAGGCTTAAAGCTGCTATTGAGGACAGTGCCAACACTCAGCTCAAGTTCATTGTTCCCTTGCTGCTTCTTACTGGTGCAAGGAAACGAGAGCTTCTAGACGCTAAGTGGGAGGACATTGATGCACCCCGCCGTAATTGGAGAATCCCAGTCTCCAAGTCTGGCAAGGCCCGTCATGTTCCCCTGTCAGCTGCGGTGCTGGATCTTCTTGAAAAGCTTCCTCGCTTCCCAGGATGTCCTTATGTGATTCCTAACCCTGAGACCTTAGAGCCATTTGTGAATGTGTTCTACAGCTGGAACACTGCGAGGAACAAGGCAATGCTGCCGGGGGTACGCATGCATGATCTTCGTCACAGCATGGCAAGCAACTTGGTCAACTCTGGTCGCTCGATCTATGAGGTCTCCAAGATCCTAGGCCACAGTCAGCTTAAAACCTCTGAGCGTTATGCTCACTTAGCTCATGAGACGCTTTTGGCTGCAGCGGATGCGGCCTCAAATGATTGGTGCCAAAGGACTTAAGGTTCTGAATCACCAATAAACCACTCGCCATCATCTAGGGCTCCTAAACGGGGCTTTGGGTGGTGGCTTTGTGGCACCTTTTTTTATCAAAACTCCTAAAGAGCTTAGGCTGCCATCAATTCATCTCTTAGTGCATATGGCTTAACAAGTACATCAGCAGGTAAATCGAGCTGCTCTACTAAGCGGCGAATCATATCTAGGGTCAAAGGTCTCGTGCGATTAAGAATTTCAGCTACACGTCCACGATGACCAATGATTGGCTCTAGATCTTTGCGAGTCAAACCTCTGCTTTCCATCACATGCTCTAAAAAATCGATAGGTTCAGGATCAGCTATGGGGTAGTTCGTTTTTTCGTAATGCTCAATCAAGAGCGTTAAGACATCCAAGCGCTCAGCCTCTGGTGATTTTGCAGGAGCAGTCCAAAGACGCTCGATCTCCTCCAAAGCAGCCTTGTAATCTTTCTTGTTGTGAATCGTACGGATTTCCATAAATTCCTCCTTTAAATCTTTGTTGCATCAATCTTGTCGTATTGGGCATGAGTCCCAACAAAGCGAATGAACATGAGTCCTTGTCCATATCGAACAAGAACAACCAAGCGATAGTCATTACCTTTGATATTGAAAACAACCCTCTCATTGGCAATGAAAGAGGCGTTTCTGTAAGCAGCTTTGATATCCGCAGGTGACTTCCATTTGGCTCTGCTGGCTAAGGCATACCAAGATTGAAGAGGCACCTTTGAATCTGGGTGTTTTGCCCAAAAAGCTTGAAGTGTCGTGATGGCAACGATTCGCATGGTTAATTATGGTACCAATTTGGGATCATTGCAAGAATATTTTTTACCTATTTTGAACTCTGGTGATAATTTTTTAAGCACTGGAAAACCTATTCCTGATGGGGAAAGACCCAGTCACCCAAAGCCTCAAGTGACTTAGCGAAAAACCTTGAGCGCTAGGAATTCAAACCCGATGGACGTTGGGTTTTTGATGGGTTGCACGGACGAAAGTGCTCCCAACTTTCACTATCTCTATGAAAGAAATGGACATTTTTTAGGCCTCTTAAAAAGGGCTTACTACCAGTCTGGTAAGTCTAGGAAAAACCCCTAAAGCCTGCAATCCGCAGAGCGCATTGGAAACAGTGTGCTCTGTCGAGTGTGGGCTTTTTGCTTAACCGCTCGCACTCGGTTTCTTTGCAAAGAAATCAGTTTTTTTCATAAACCTTAAAAAGGAAAATTCAAATGCCCATCTCAACCAATGGCACGATCATCACAAGACTAGCTGGCGCTTTGTACGGCGAGTACTTGAGCAATGCTTCTTACACAGAGTTGGCTTCAACAGCTCCTTCTACTGTTGCAGCAAACATGTTGACCAACGACTTCGCTGGTAAGACAGACGCTCAATTGGCTACAACAATCTTGACAAACCTCGGTTTGACAAGCATTACTGGCCTGAACAACTGGGTTGCCGCTCAGTTGACAGCTGCTGGCTCTACAGCAGCTGCCAAGGGTGCAAAGCTCGTGTCAATGTTGAACGACTACTCGCAAATGACCGCTGACGCCACGTACGGCGCTTCTGCTACTTCTTTCAACGCTAAAACTGCCGCATCTTTAACGTTGTCACAAACATCTGGCAATCTCGGTGGCAGCTTTGCTACAGCTGACTCTGTGTCAATTTCAGGCCAAACGTTCACACTGACAACTGGCACAAACAAGTTCACCGGCACAATTGCTGATGATACTTTTGATGCTGGCATTTCCTCTTCTAGCTTGCAAACACTGAATTCAGGCGACAGCTTGGACGGTGGTGCTGGTTCCGATGCATTGTTTGCTGTTGTTACAGGTTCAGTAACACCATCAGCACTGAAAAACATTGAAGTAGTTAATGTTACAAACACAACAACTGCTGCAACTGTTGATTTGTCTAATGCAACTGGCTTGACTTCTGTAACTAACCAAGCTTCTACCGTTGCTTTGACATTAGCAGGCGTGTCTAAGTCTGGTCCATTGGTCACAGTGCGCGATACGGCAATTGCTGGTCAAGTTGTCTCATTTAATGACGTTACTGGTACTGCAGATTCAGCCAGTGTCACAATCAACAACGTGCAGTCAGGCTCATCTTTGACAGTTGCTGGGGTTGAGACATTGACTTTGGTTTCTGAAGGCACTACAGCCAATGCGTTGGGTTCATCGACTGTCACTGGTTTGGTTGCTGCAAATGCAACTACTCTCAAAATAACAGGCACTCAAGGTCTTTCATTCAGCACTAGCGCAATCCCCGCAACCGTTACTACACTTGATGCTTCTGGAAATACATCTTCTCCAGTAGGTATCACAGCTGTGATGGGTGCAACTACTTCCAATACTATTGTTGGAGGCGCTGGTAATGACTCGTTCACAATTGTTAGCACTGGCACTGACTCTATCATTGGTGGCGCAGGTAACGATACAGTTTGGTACAGCACAGGCACATGGACAACAGCAGATACAGTTGACGGTGGCGCAGGTACAGCAGATACCCTTCGTTTGCTTGCAGCTAGCGTAGCAGGTGTTGCAACTCCAACTACATATGCGACAACAAATTTTGAACGCGTTCAAATTACAGATGCACTCGCAGCTGCAACTTACACTCCAGCAAACATCAGTGCTGCAGCAACAACTCTAAATGTGACTGGTAACACTTCAAATGCTGGCGCCACCATTACTACTGGTGCGGCATTGAGTGCAGGTAATCCTGTAATCGTAGGCCCAGCAGGTGCTTTCTCTATTGGCTTGGGTACTTCCTTGGCAACAAATACATTGGGTATTTTGGCCAATGGTGCAACACTAACTGTGAATGACACTGGTACAGGCATTACAGATAGCGTCACCATTACTAACAATGCGATGCAGACTTCCGGATCTATGTTGAACGTTTGGAACTCGCAAGTTTTGGCATTTAATGGTTATGAAACAGTGACATTGAATACTGGTTCAACAACTGGCGCAACAAATGCTTTCGGAACAATTACAGTTACTGGTGACGCTGGTGGTACTTCTGCTGAAACAGTAAACTTCACAGGTGCGAACATTGTTACAGCTGGTGTAATTACTGCTGACATAGTTAACGCTTCTGGATTGACTGCTACTGGCACTGCTGCAGCTCCAACTATCACGATGGTTACTAACAGTATTGCAACAACCGTGACTGGTTCTTCAGGTATTGATATTCTCTTCGGACACACCAGCTCAGCTTCTAGCATCTCTGGTGGTGCTGGCAATGACACGATCACCGCAGGTTCCGGCAATGACACAGTGCTAGGTGGCGACGGAGCTGACCAAATCACAGCGGGTTCGGGTAATGACTCTATTGATGCTGGCGCTGGTAACGACACCATCATCATGGGTGCTAACTTGGCCAGTGGTGATGTAATCAATGGTGGCGAAGGTGTTGATACTATTTCCTCTTCAGCTGCAATTTCTGCTGCTGCTGCTTCAACTATTTCAAATATTGAAGTTATTGGATTCAGCGCAGCTGTGTCACAAGACATGACTGCATTTTTGAATTCAGGTATCACAACACTTTCTACAACTTTGGGCTCTTTGGCTGTGACTAATGCTCAGCCAACACTCAATACCATGGTGTTTGGCGCAACTGCTGCAATGGGTACACCTTCTGTTACTCGCTTAGTTGATAGCACAACAAGCGATGCTATGAGCCTGTTGGTATTGGATGGAACAACACCTACCTTTACTGCAGTCACCATGGCAAATGAGGAAATTTTGACGATTGGTGAATCTGGAACAGATAGCACGGCTGCCGTTACTATCGCTTTTGGAACTATCACGTCAACCTCATTGAGAACACTTAATGTGACAGGTTCCAACAACCACACTTTGACTTTGACTGGTTCTGCTCTTGCCACTATTGATGCTTCCACAGCAACTGGTACGTTGAACATTACTGACGGAAACTCAGCAGCAAATGAGACAATCACTGGTCCTGCAACCGCAGCGATGACTGTTCAAGGTGGCTCTGGAGCTGACTCCATTACTGGTGGCGCTGCAGGCGACTCACTCACTGGTGGAGCAGGAAACGATACGATCCTTGGTAATGCTGGAAACGACACGATTGTTAACGGCGCAGGTGTGGATAGTTTAGTTGCTGGCGACGGTACTGACACACTGTCACAAACTGGTTGGACTATAGGTACAACTTTGGACGGCGGTTCCACAGCAGTTACTGGAACAGTTGTTAACTTAGGCTCAACTTCTATTACAGCAGCCGCGATTGCTGGTCATATCGGTAATACAGTAGTTGTTAATCAATTGAACGCTGATATTTCAACAGTTGCTCCTAACACGGCAGGTGTTTTGGGTGTGGTTGCTACCGTTAGTTCACGTGTTGACACAATTTCTGGCTTTGAGAACGTAACTGGCTCAACTGGTAAGGACTACATCGTTGGTTCAAGCAGTGCTAATACGATTAACGCAGGAACTGGAGCTGACGTTGTACTTCTTGGAGCTGGTGCGGATACTTTTGTCCAAGCATTGGCTGACAGTATTGTTTACACTGCAACAACTGACGCAGATGCTGCCTTCGCTGCTACTGAAACTATCACCTTTGGTAACGGCGTTGACGTGATTGCTAGCGGTTTCACTGCTGGAGCAGGTGGCGATGTACTTGATTTGCCAGCAACTGCAGCATTACCCGTCAGTGGATTGGCAGCAACACTTAACAACAATGCGGATGGTGTCAATGACACAATTTATTATCTGTCTGGTGCGTATGTGGCCTCAACTGGTGTGTTCACTATTGCCGCAAATGGTGCAGGAGCAGACACCGCTATTTGGTCCAACACCAATGCAGCAAATGATACTAAAGCTACGATCAATACTTGGGTTATTTTGGTTGGCGTAAACAGTGGTGATTTAGTCGCTGCTAACTTTGCATAATTATTTCTAACCTTTGAAACCCCGCCCCTCACAAGGGGGTGGGGTTTTTTCTAAGTGTATTCAGTGCCTTTAGATAAAACCCCATATGAAATCATTCCTGCACGTGGGCTGTGGCCCCAAGCGCAAGTCGCAAACCACCAAGGGCTTTAATACACCCGATTGGCATGAGATTCGTCTAGACATTGACCCTTCAGCACAGCCAGATGTGATTGGCACAATGACCGATATGTCAGCTGTTGCTTCCGAGTCTGTAGACGCTATTTACTCAAGCCACAACATTGAGCACCTGTACCCCCATGAAGTGCCTTTGGCATTTGCAGAGTTCCTTCGTGTTTTAAAGCCAGACGGTTTCTTTGTTGTCACTTGCCCAGACCTACAAAGCGTGTGCAAACTGGTGGCTGAAGATCAGCTGACTGAACCAGCCTATACATCGCCTGCTGGCCCTATTTCTCCACTTGACATCTTGTACGGCCACCGTCCTTCAATGGCTAGAGGTAACTTGTACATGGCTCACCGATGTGGGTTCACCCAGCAGGTTTTGGACGGCACACTACGTTCAAGCGGATTTCAAGTGGTGGCAACAATGGCCAGAGGTCAGGCTCCGTACTTTGACCTGTTTGCGCTGGCAAGCAAGTCAGTAAGAAACGAAGAAGAAATGCGTCAGATGGCAGGGCTGCACTTTCCTTTGAAGTCATGAACCTTAACGCACAAATACGTCAGCAGCTGACAGCCCAGTTGGCGGGGGCACCTGACGATCAGGTAAGCCTTAACAACGCCCTTCGACTGCTTTCTAAATGGCGTAGTGTCTTAATTCAAAACACCCTCCTGCAACAGCAAGGTACTGTGGTCATGCAAGGACCTCTGGCAGGCATGGACTTTCTGCCCCAGTCTGCTGAAGGCTGTCACATCGCAAAACTTCTGGGTTGCTACGAGCAGCCTCTACAGCCCTTCATTGAAGAGGCAATAGTGAACGCTTACCCAACTATTTTGAATATTGGATGTGCTGAAGGCTACTACGCTGTGGGCATGGCCAGAAGAATGCCCAGTACCCAAGTTCTAGCCTTTGATCTGAACCCCAAAGCCCAAGAGGTGTGCACTGCACTGGCAAACAAAAACGCCGTATCCGACAGGGTCAAGGTGGGAGCGTTGTTCAAGCCTGAAGACTTTGCTGACTATGAAAACCAGAAAGTGCTGGTGCTGTGTGACATTGAGGGGGCAGAGAAAGACCTCTTAAACCCAGAAGCGGCCCCAGCTTTAAAAGGCATGGATATTATTGTTGAGAGCCACGAGTGTCAGTTAGCGGGTATCACGCAAGTACTGATTGACCGCTTCAAAGACACTCACCAGATCACACTGGTGCAAGATGATGGGCAACGCCAACTGGACAAGCCCCCGCATTGGTTTATCGGCCTTGCGCACTTGGATCAGCTCTTGGCTACATGGGAGTGGCGCGGTGGTGCTACGCCGTGGTTGGTGATGAAGGCTAGGTAAGTCATTAGAAGACGAATGATCAAAGACCTGACTGAGCTTCAAAATAACTCCAAGAATGCGTTCTTTGCAAAGCAGTTAACTGCGGCTTTGTATGCCATGGGAATAGAGCCATCTCCCAAAGTAGTGGCTACACAATTCAATCTCTACTGCAAATCTGAAGACTGCAAGCCTCATACCGTTAGGAAATGGTTAATTGGCTTATCTCAACCTAGAAGTGAAACAATGCTGCTTCTGGCAAGTTGGTTAAAGGTCAATCCCAAAGATTTGATCTCCAAGCCAGATGAAACAGTCAACAGTAAGGCTAGCTTTGAGTTTGACTACACAGACCAAGAATTCATCTCCAAGTACTTGGCCATGACGGTCAAAGAGAAGGTCACAGTTCGCTTGGTCATTGACGCCATTGCCGACAAACAAAAATGACTTTTAAAGATGTAAACGCTGCACTTTTACTGGTTTGCATGATGGCAGTCCTCGGTTCACTGGTTACGGCCATCTACTGGATGATTAAATGACCATTGAAGAAGACTTCTTGCTAGAACTTGCCCAAATCCAAGCAGAGTCCATTGGCTGGATTCCTTTGTATGAAGGCGCTTACCTCCACGTAGGATCAGACGCACCAGTTATTCAAGTCGTTGGCATCGCTAAAGAAGAGATGGCTGGCTCTAATGTGCTTTGGCTGCTCTGAGGTGGAAACGTTGCCACCTAGAAAACTTAAAAGTTTTCTGCGTTTGACCCGCCTAGCCAAATGCGACACCGTGTCGTATTTCAATGGCGTGGCAGCTTTGCCACTTTGAAGAAACGTATTTCTACGCCCACCGTTTGAGCAAAACACTATGCACATGGCTGAAATTCAAAGTTCGGGGTTTTCTTGTCTCTTGCGGGTCGTATCTATCAATCTTGTAGTTGCGATCTGCCATTTCTTGGCGGTTACCCATCAATCCGACACTAAAACGGCTCCTAGGATTTGCGTGGCTGCTCCTAGGGGCCTTTCTAACTTAGATTAATGCGTACTTGCCGGGCAAACTTGTGGAACATTCAGGCATGTTGACGGGCAACAGACAATTGCAGCCCAGAAGCGCCCAAGACGGCTAGCAGAGTTTTGACTGTAGGGTTGCCTTTGGGGCCTAGGGCCCTGTACAAGCTCTCACGCGGTATTCCAGCACGCTGCGCAATCGTTGACATGCCTTGGGCCTCTGCAATGTTTCTCAGTGCAGTTAACAGAACCTGCTGCCCTCCGGGCTGATCAGACTCCTCAAGCGCCACTGCAAGGTACTCGTTAGCAAACTCTGGGTCGGCTTTCAGCATCTCGATCACAGACTCGGCATGGGGCCGGCTAGTTTTGCGAACAGTCATTTCAATTTCCTCCTGATTTGCCAATCGGCCCAATACTCTTTTGCTGTCAAGACGTCAGCATTTTGCTTACGCTTATCTCCACCAAGCAGAAGCAAGATGATCTTCTTGCCCGCGATTGCATAGTACACACGGTAACCCGGCCCCCAATCAATTCGGGCCTCCCAAACACCTTCACCAAGCGGCTTGACGTCCCCAAAATTACCTGTTGACATGCGATCCACCCGAACAATCACTCGAGCCTTGGCCTGACGATCTGGCAGTTTGAACAGCCATTTCGCATAGGGATCTTGCTCTGATTCAGTGAGGTAGTTGTTGATTTCGTACATGCTTAGTTGTGAATTATAAGTTACAGATATAGTATCAGTCAAACATTAATTCCAACAGGGCTCAAGAGGTGCTGTGCCATTAATTCCAGAGGGTGCTCAAAAGACCCCCTACATCGGATGTCAGAGCCTCTTATCGCCAGCGTCCGCCCTGAACGGGACACCCAAGATTTGGGCATATAGCCTCAAGCGCTTCATGGCTAGGCGGTGCGCTTGCCGGTCTGCGCGGGTGTCGTTGCCGTGGACCGTTTTAGCAGCAGCGCAGATTTGGCGACCTAGTTCGGTTACTGGGCCTGTACTAAGTCCACCATGAAACTTGCACTTAGTTTTACCCTGCATGGCTGGCCCACCGCATTGGAGTTTTGTACGCTTGGACATGGCATTGCACCGCCGGCAGACGATTTTGCCGCCACCGGTGGTCAGCATCAATTCCACTTTAACAACTGTTAATGTCATTTGAATTGCCACACATGACTTCTACTGAATACTGAGCATGTATCTCAATAATGCATTCTCATGTTGGAGTTCCTTGATAGCATTACCATATTGCCTTTAGACAAAACCCCATGAAAACCTTTCTCCACGTAGGCTGCGGCCCCAAGCGTAAAGACCGCACAACCGCTGGCTTTGCTGATTGGAGTGAGCTGCGCTTTGACATCGACGAGTCCGTTCAACCTGATCTGGTTGGAACCATGACAGATATGTCTTCTGTTACTTCTGAATCAGTCGACGCAGTCTTCTCTTCTCACAACATAGAGCACCTGTACCCCCACGAAGTACCTGTTGCTTTGTCTGAATTCCTGCGGGTTCTAAAGCCCGATGGCTTTGCCGTCATTACCTGCCCAGACCTTCAGGCTGTTTGTGCTTTGGTTGCAGAAGACAAATTGACAGAACCTGCCTATACCTCTCCTGCTGGTCCTATTGCTCCTTTAGACATTCTGTATGGCCACCGACCCCCAATGGCCAGAGGTAACCTGTACATGGCTCACCGCTGTGGGTTTACAGAGAAAGTGTTGTCTGGAACATTACAGACTTCAGGTTTCAAAAGAGTCGCTTCCATGAAGCGGGGTGCTCCCTACTTTGATCTGTGGGCACTGGCTACCAAAGCAGACTTGAATGAAGAAGAACTTCTACAATTGGCAAAGAATCATTTCACACCTAGATAAATCATGCCAACCCTCAAAATTGACAACAAAGAGTACGACCTAGACACCCTTTAAGAAAAGTTGTAGAAGCCCGCGGCGGCATGGCCGCTGTTGCACAAAAGACTGATCTCTCACGCGAGACGCTTTACCGCACCTTGTCTTCTCGTGGCAATCCCACTATCCGAACACTTAGCGCTGTACTTAAAGCAACGGGATTGAAGTTTGGGGTTTCAGCTCACTGAACCAACTGCACCTGCGCAGCAGGACTTGCCGACACCATCGGAATCAAAGCTCTGACCAAGCCACAGGCTTCAATTCCACCTCTGTCGTGCGAAGTGTTTTCTTGCCCTTGCGTGCCGCAGCCAAGGCATCAAAGCCTTCTGTCATCTCAGCGAATAAATTGCGTCTGGTCATTTCTTTGCGTAAAGGCCATCAAGAACGAACAGCACCACTCTTAACTGCATCGCGCAGCAAGGAGTTAATACGAGTTTGCCAACCGGGCCCCGTTGCCTTGAACGCTTCCAAAACCTCTGCGTCAACCCGCATGTTTAACGTAGGACGCTTAACTGCTATAGGTGGACGTCCTCTGCCCCGAGTGATCGTAGCGCTTGCCCAAAATGCCTGAACCGCAGCTTCATCATTGGGATCGTATGGGTCAACATCTGGATCAAAAGCAATAGGCTCGTCAGCTTCAACCTGTTTTTTCACAAGTTTCCAATCATTAGCCTTTACGGCACTTTTACGATTTGTTAACTTAGAGCGAGTTGGCATACAAAGTCCTTTCTGCTTTTGAGGCCCTACGAAGTGAAATAGGTCTTACCGTATCTTCACCTCGTATTACATAAACTAAAACCAATACCACGCCATGAATCTCTACAAGCGTGATGTCGACCAATCTGTCCTCGCCCTCACGAACGCTGGTTAATGTAATTTTGTTGGGATGGTTAAAAACGACGCTTGCCTGATCTAACGATATCCCATGCTTTTTCACGTTAAGTTCGTCTTTACTGGGGTCAAAGATAAATTGCATGATTTATTGTATGGGCAAATAATCGGTGAATCAAGGGGGTAGCAAAGTAATTGGCACATGGGGTGCTTACCACTAATCCCAGCGGGTGCTCAAAAGACCCCCTACATCGGATGTCAGAGCCGTTTGTCGCCTGCGTCAGACCGGAACGGGACACCTAGGATTTGGGCATATAGCCTCAGGCGCTTCATGGCTAGGCGGTGCGCTTGTCTGTCTGCGCGGGTGTCATTGCCGTGGATGGTTTTGGCTTGTGCACTACGCAGTTTGCACCCTCATCTGTTCGTGCCCCTGTACTAAGTCCACCATGAAACTTGCACTTAGTTTTGCCCTGCATGGCTGGCCCACCACATTGAAGTTTTGTGCGCTTAGACATGGCGTTGCACCGCAGGCAGACGATCATGCCACCAGCAGTGGTCAGCTCCTGGCACTTCTCGCAAGAAATACTGAAGACATTAGGTGGATTTCTTCAGAGAGCGGCCCTTGGCTTTGATCGAACTCATGTCCATCTTTTCTACTCGGCCTGCTCTGACTATGTCATTGGTTTTTCAGAGATACAAGCTCAAGGAGACTGTCCTTATTTCAGCAAAGCCATCCCGCCTGTAACGATGATTGGATCGGGAGTGTTAAAAATGTGGGCAAAGGGCAAGTGGGGGCTTTAACAAATGACTGTGTTAGTGAAATTTGAGCCGATTATTTACCATTAAATTTGACAGAAAATTATCAGGTGTGCTATTCTATGCAACACCTGAAAATTTACTATGACAAAAGCGCCAAAAGAATCGCTGCATCAAAGTGAGCGGCACGAAATCAAATCCAAGTCTGGCGGCGGCATACTTCGATACGAAGTTTGGGGTTATGTGAGAGGCGGTAAAAGTGTCGTTACTCGATACAACATTGCCTACATTAACCACGCAGTTACGAAGAAAGACAATGGCAGGGTACTTGGGTATGACAATGCACATGACTATCACCATAAGCATTTTATGGGTGCAGTTGAAGCATACAAATTTGTAAGCTACGAGCAAACAGTTGAGTTATTCCAAGAAGAGTGGGCTCAAATTGTTCAAACAGTGAAGGCGAAGGGGAAAAAGACATGACAAAAGTTGTTGTACGCACGGGTGGCGTGAAAGACTTTTTCGCGCGAGCAAAGGCTGCAGCTCAAAAAGCTGATCGCTCAGAAAAGTTAGAAAAAACTATCACGTTTTCTTTCGAAGAGCCAGCTGAGATGTTTTCAGTTTTAAGCGATTCACGTCGAAAACTGATGCACGAAGTTATGCGCGAACCTAAGACGATTAATCAACTGGTAATCTCGTTGAATCGTGATCGATCTTCTATTGCACGCGACATAGGCAAGCTTGAGCAGTTGGGGCTGGTTATCACCAACAAGCAATCTAATGCTGGACATGGAATTCAGAAAATTGTCCAGTCTATTGCGCCCAAAATCGAGCTGGTGGCAACTCTGGTCTGACACTACACGCAAAGCCAAGCATCTAGGCAGGCCTTATCGAACTCTGTATGCGTTTGATCCACTTCGAAATGCCATCTGATTCAACGGTCAACCTGTGCTGGCCTTTGCACTCTCGCTTGAAGTCCTTCTTGAACTGACTGGTACGCTCAATCGTCCGCATTCAGATCAGCCATCAGTGACTCGAGAGTTGCGTGCTTCTTAGTTTTTCCGCTGCGTGCATCTTTCATAGCTTTGATGGTGGCAGCGTTTGGAACCAGTGGTTCAAACGGGAGGGCTTGCTCTCGTGCTACACGGGTGAGCATCATGCGCATGGCATCAGAGACAGTCAGCCCCATAGATGCCAACACAACACTGGCTTCTTGTTTGATACTGTCATCAATCCTTGCTCTTACAACACTGCTAGCAGTCATAAATATCTCCTAATTGGGCTACATTGTAGCTACAAATATTGTTTTTGCAAGACCAAATAGGCCCTCGTTTTTTTGTTATTCACTGAACCAACTGTACCTGCACCCCTTCAAAGTGCACCTGTTCTCTGCGTGGGCTCCAGCAAGCGCATCATCAGCATCCAGCATCTTTTGTAACAACTCCCGATCTGCTTGTTCTCTAAGTTCGCTAGCTTTTAATTCTTGTTCATCAGGCCCGTAGTAGTCAGTCAGTCTAGGTATGGGGTCAACATTTGGCTTTAATTGCAGCCATGTCCATCTTTTCAACGCGGCCCGCTCTGACATCCGCCATGCCTAGTTCAATGTCAGCTTTCAGGGCAGCAATGCTTGACTGCTGGACAGACTGATAAGCCTCAAACAACCGAAGCGCTTCGCGAATTACTTCGCTGGCTGAACCGTAAAGACCTGACGCAACATGTTCTCGAACTCTAGCTTCAAGTTCTACGGGCAGGGAGACGTTGAGTGTCATACGAATTTCCTTTAATGGCAAAGTTTGCCATATTATGTCATCGGACTTTTGAGGTTACAAGCGACTGTTGGCGTAATTGACAACAGTTTTAGGTGTTGGCATAATCGCCAACATGGCAGCCGAACTAATCACTTCAATCAAGAACATCAACCCTGATGGCTCGATCTTGGAAGTTGTGATTTGGAAAGTGCCCAAACCTGTGCCGCCGACTGAGCATGGCAACAAGTACAGGGCCGTTTATGTTGTCGATGGGGTTCGCATTGTTGGCTTTGATAACGAGCGTGGCAAGGGCGATCACTGTCACATGGATGGCAAAGAATTACCTTACGCTTTCACAGGCGTAGACCAATTGCTTGAAGACTTTATTGCAGCCTTAGAAACTAGGAGAGCATCATGACTCAGAGAAGCTTGACCATTACTTTGCAGCCAGACTGGAAAGCGGCAATCCGTGCAGTTGGTGTTGCAGCTAAAGCTGATACCTACCAAGGCGAGGTGCTGAACTTTGAGACACCAGCGCAGTTCTTCGGGCAGTTGTCAGAAAAGCGGTGGGACATCGTTCGCGCAGCACAGGGCAAGGGTGAGATGTCTGTGCGAGAGTTGGCTCGAGTAGTCGATCGTGACGTCAAGCGCGTGCACGATGACATTGTGATCCTGGCTGAACTGGGTCTGCTTGAGCGTACAGAAGCTGGTGGAGTGTCTTGCCCCTACACATCCATGCACATCGACATGTACTTGCAGGCTGCTTGAGTTTTTAGCCTACTGAACCAACTCCCGCTGCGCAGGTGCAGTTGGTTCAGTAAATAACAAACACTTGATTAAATCTCATTTTGAGATAAGATACGCCCATGAAAATCATCAGCAACAGTGCGCTTCGGGCATTTTCGGCCGAGCACCCTCAAGCCGATGCTCCCTTAAAGGGGTGGAGGCGCGTGATTGAGAAGAACCGGTTTGCAAATTGGAGTGAGCTCAAAGCATCGTTCAACTCTGTGGACCGAGTCGGCGATCTAGTGGTGTTTGATATTGGCGGTAATAAGTATCGGCTAATTACCTACATTCGTTTCGAAAAGCAAATCGTGTATATCAAGGCGGTGTTAACTCACCAAGAATATGACAAGGGAGTATGGAAGCTATGAACGCAGTTATCGACATGCAAAAACTTCTTCCAGCTTGGGAGCAGTTTCGTGCTGCCACAGACATTTCTCCGATCCGAGATGAGGCCCACTACGCACGGATGACAGAAATGCTCGAGAGCCTATTAGAAGAGGCCGGGGGTGATGAGCGTCATCCAATCATGGGGCTTGTGGACATCGTTGGCGACCTCATTGAAGACTACGAGACAGAGCAACACCCTCTGCCTGAAACAACCGGTATTGAGGCGCTGAAATTTCTGATGGAACAACACGGCCTCAAACAAGGCGACCTTGAAGAGATTGGTAGCCAAGGCGTGGTTTCTGAAATTTTGGCTGGTAAGCGTGAACTCAATGTTAGGCAAGTACGCGCTCTTAGTGAGCGTTTCGGCGTATCCACCGCTACTTTCTTATAACCTCTACACATATTTACATTGAGACACTTAGCCTGGCTTACTGGGTGTACTCAATTCCTGTAAGGGCTAATCCAGTTAGGTTGATGTTGGCGGTGTTTGATCCAGTATCTGCGGCCAAGTGCGCCAAGGCTCCTGCGTCAAGATATTTAAGCCCTCATCATGATGCGGTTCATCTTCAATTTGGCAGTCAGGTGGGAGCTGCCAGGCATCAAGGCCAATCCAACCAAGGGTGTGCCACTGATGGAAGAGAACAACAAGAAGGAGCGGTATCTGAGCGTAGAAGAGGCTCAGAGGCTTTATACGGCTGTGTGTGACAGTGAGAACCCAAGACTGGAAAGGCAAGACACGTACCTTTGTCTGATGGGGTGATAAGCCTTCTAAGCGCCATGCCAAAGGAAAAGGGGTGTGATTGGGCATTCGCCAATCCAAACACAGGCAAGCCCTACGTGAGCATATTTTGGGCGTGGGACGCAGCTAGGAATAAAGCTGATTTAGCTGATGTGCGTATTCATGATTTGAGACACAGCCATGCCAGTTTCCTAGTTAACGCTGGTAGGACACTTTACGAGGTGCAGCACATTCTGGGGCACACACAAGTCAAGACAACCCAGAGGTATGCGCACCTGAGCCACGACACCTTGCTGGATGCCACTAACTCAGTCAATACGGCTCTAGGCGGGATGTTCATGCCAATGGTGTCGGCAAGCCCTGCTGCGCAGGTGCAGTTGGTTCAGTGAGCTGAAACCCCAAACTTCAGTCCCGTTGCTTTAAGTACAGCGCTAAGTGTTCGGATAGTGGGATTGCCACGAGAAGACAAGGTGCGGTAAAGCGTCTCGCGTGAGAGATCAGTCTTTTGTGCAACAGCGGCCATGCCGCCGCGGGCTTCTACAACTTTTCTTAAAGCTGTGAGATAAGTCTTTGGGTCATCGTCTTCACTGGCAGCGTTGAGGTACTCGGCTGCAAACTCTGCATCCTTGAGTTGCTCAACCAACCAGTCATTGTGTTTTACTGTCTTCATTTCTTTCCCCTTTTCTGCCATTCATTCCAGCGCTTGATCGCTCGTTTGATATCGGCATTTTGTTTTCTCTTGTCACCACCCTCACAAAGCAATATCACGCGCTTGCTTTGCATGGCGTAGTAGACCCTGTAGCCCGGACCCCAGTCTGTTTTAAGTTCCCAGACACCTTCGCCAACTGGTGCACATTCACCAAAGTTGCCGTTTTCAAGGCGCACTAAACGAGCAGCAATAAACGCCTGTGCACGCCTGTCGGCTAAACCATCGAGCCACTTGGCAAAGAGGTCTGTACCGTCTTCATCTTGGTAATGCAGTAATTCATACATTTGCAAATTGTAGCCTGAAAGCTACTTTGGTCAACCACCCAATATGCGGATGGTTTGCGGCTTGGTCAGAGCTAGCTGGTGAAGTGATCCAAGTTATAGCTCTTGGCGGGATGTTTATGCCGATGGTGTCGGCAAGCCTAGCAACAAGTTTGCATATCTGCTAACATAAGCCATGTGGTCAATCGAATACTTCAATACTCGGGTTCAGCAAACCATCGAAGGCTGGCCCGTTGGAATCTATGCCGATTTTTTGCGGTTGATCGTGCTCATGGAAAGCAATGGTGCAGACCTTCGGATGCCGCATTCGCGAAGTTTGGGTCAAGGGCTATTTGAGTTGCGTTGCAAAGGCAAGGAAGGTATTGGCCGGGCTTTTTACTGCACTATGGTTGGGCGTGAAATTGTTGTCCTGCATAGCTTTATTAAGAAAACACAGGAAACGCCAGACAAAGAACTGGCAATAGCGCGAAAGCGTCTTAAGGAGGTTCGAAATGGTTAATGACAGCTACAAACCTGTACGTATTGATATCAAAAAAACGATCGCCAAGGCAAAGTTGCGCCCTGGCTTTGTACAAGCATGGGACGCCCTCGAAGAAGAGTACGCTGCGCTCGAAGCTTTGCTTAGCGCCCGAAAGATGGCGGGCCTAACTCAAGAAGAATTGGCTGACCGGATGGGAACAACCAAGAGTGCGATTTCGCGTTTGGAATCTTCACTGCGCAATGAGAAACACTCACCCTCATTTGCAACACTCAAGAAGTACGCCAATGCGTGTGGCAAGAAGCTGGTAGTACAGTTTGTTTGACAGATAGAAAGAATCAGAGTTACTTTGATACCGCTTAATGCGGCCACTGCCCCCTAGGTGCTAAGGCTAGCAGGGAGCCACTTGCCACATAAGTGTTTTGCCGAGCCTAGCCCGCGAATAATTACTGCTGGCGAAAAGTCGGAGTCCTTCACCGACAGGCTAGGGCACCCTTGAAAGGCGCTTTGGAAGGACTCACATGTCGCAGAATATTGATTGGCACTTTTGGAAGGCCATGCGCACCGTCAAGCTGTGGCAAAGCTGCGCTTTAGTTGCAGGCTCAATGACTCAGCAATACTTTAAATTTGCGCCTGCTCCACAGAACATCCTCAAATCTATTCTGCTTCATACAGTGGTTAAGGAAACACTTGCACTTAACTCATCCCATGGCGCAGACAATTTACGGCCTTCACGGACTAACAAACCTGCAGACTCTAAAACTACAACATCATTGTGAACATTTTTGTAGTTTCGCTCCAGTGCCAAAGCCAGTGACTTAACACTATCAGAGCCATGCTGGCGTACGTGCTTGAGTAAATCTAATCGGCGCGGAGAAAGCGTATCGATCATGGTTTGGACATCTAGAAAGGTGACATTCGTCTCTGCAACCTTTTTACCAGCAGCAGCACGATTCCAAGCGTTGGTGAAACGCTTGCCCATGTCAGCAATGCTGCCGACGTGTACTTGAACTTTATTTGCTTTGTGCATTTTTAACCTTTTCAATATCTGCCAAGAAATCTGCAATCAACTTTTCAACTGTTGTAAATCGATACCGCTTCTCGGTGTTGTAGATGTGCTTGTGATCGCCTTTACCGCGCTCGTTGTCATAGCCAACGACTCGCTCGTTATCTTTTCCGTAATAAAGTCTGTATTTCAAGCCGTGCGGTCGCTCCGAACTGGATTTGGGTAGCTGCCAAATAACCATTTCGACAATAGAGCCATCCGGCAGCAGCGCCTTGTCATAGAAAATTCTTTGTGCCTTCATATATGGTCACTTTAACCATAATAAAAAAGGGTGTCAAGAACCATATAGTTACCTCGAAGTAGTACTTGATATTTAAATTTTCAAATTTCATCAGTCATGCACAGTTAACCTGAAGTAATCGAGTCCTGTTGCCTGTTGCTTTGATTTATCCATTATTTCTGCCCTAGGCATAGCCAGTCAGGCATTGATAAGTAAAACCTTATTGAATTGTGCGTATTTTGATCGACCGTGACCACCCATTCCAGTAGATCGTGACCAGTGAATTTGACGGATCGTGACCACCTGTTTTGATCGATCGTGACCACTTTGGGGGTCTAGATCAAATTAGTGGTCACGATCATCACAACGGCATAGCCACCCCGCGTTATTGCGTATTTGTTTAACCCTATGTGCGGTTAGTCTGCTCCATTTTGGGGTGGGATATGACCGACATTCGAAGGATTGATATGCGCAAGATCAGGGACGTTCTGCGACTGCACCTCAAAGGCGGGCTATCCCAGCGCCAAATCGCTGCGGCCTTGGGAATCTCCAAAGGCGTTGTTGCCAAATACATTGGCTTGGCCTCTGAGCTGGGCTTAAGTTGGGATGACATCTCCCAGC
>Ga0214919_10004654_pt1 | contig 19938 bp, 6 predicted proteins | sample LL1503_MetaG_FD_177994 | JGI IMG/M metagenome (GOLD analysis project Ga0214919, IMG submission 177994) | Freshwater microbial communities from Lake Lanier, Atlanta, Georgia, United States - LL-1503 | ecosystem: Environmental > Aquatic > Freshwater > Lake | place: USA: Georgia | collected 2015-03-15
CCGTACCATCGACCCAATATGTCTGCGCATCCGCCCCTGCAACTCGACCCGCGCCAGCGCGCCATGCTCGCCGAGATGGGTGTGCGCGTGTGGTTGCCGCAGGAAGCTGCGCCTGTCCCACAAGAGCCTGCGATAGCGCGCGCCGCCGCACCCGCTCCAGCCACTGCGCAGAGCGCCTCCAAGGCAGCCCCTGTGCGCGCTGCACCGGCTCCAGCAGTTGCTGCCCAGGCCGCGTCGCAACCCGCCTTCAACCCAGGTCCGCCGCCACAGGTGCAGTCACTGGACTGGCCGGCGCTGACCCAAGCCGCTGCTACTTGCCAGGCCTGCGCCATGTGCCAGGGCCGCAAAAACACGGTGTTGCGCCCGCCCGCGGCACCCGGGCAGACAGCCGATTGGCTGGTCGTGGGCGAGGCGCCTGACGAAGAAGAAGACCGGAAGGGCTTGGCTTTTGTCGGCGACGCAGGCGTTTTGCTGGACAACATGCTGGCCGCGCTGGGCTTGAAGCGCTTGGCTTTGCAAGGGCAGGGCGCTGACCCCGAGAGCGCGCCCACAGAACCCACGCACAGCGTGTACCTGAGCCACGCCCTCCAATGCCGTCCGCCTGCAGGTCGCAGCCCGCAGCTCGCTGATGTTTCGGTTTGCCGCGCATATTTAGAGCGCGAAATCGCGTTGGTACGCCCCAAAGTGATCCTGGCCATGGGCCGTCTGGCCGCCTTGGCCGTCCTGTCAGACCAGCCCGCTCTGCTGGCGCAGCCCATGGGGAAACAGCGCGGCACTTTGCACGCGTTTCAGGGCATTCCGGTGGTGATTACGTATTCGCCGCATTACCTGCTGCGCAACAGCACGGACAAGGCCAAAGCGTGGCTGGATCTCAATCTCGCGGCGGACGCCCTGGAGTCCGTCTAGCGCGCGAATGGCTTCAGAATTGGTACAGCGCTTTGAAGCCGAATTCTTCGGTCGTGTTTGCGGGCTCGTACACGCTGGTACTGCCAGAGGTATAGGTCCAAGTGCCCAGGTCTGATTTGGAGATGTTCCAGTACTTCCAATAGGGCCCTAGGGACCAGCCATCTTGACGTTTGTACATCACAGAGGCATTTAAACCGTAGCCTGAGGTCTGCCGGTTATTGACGTCGGAAGAGTTGGAGTAGCTAAAGTTGTTCATGACCGACAAGCCGCTGAACTGGTTGCCTGAAACCAGGTAGTCCAGCTCGAAGGTGCTCTCCAACACGCCGCCACCCGCCGAGAGCGAGCGCTGTTTAAGGCCTACTGGAATGTAGAAATAGGTACTTTGCCGGTCATACATCACCGCGCCGGTGGATGTCCTCAGGCCGCCACCTATTTCACTCAAAAAGCGGTAGCCAAGCCCGATATACGGTGAAATGATCCCGCTGCGATAGCCCCAATCGGCACCGATAGCGATCTTGCCGTTGTAGTAGTACCTTGGAATATCCAGGGTGCCGGACCCGCTGTACCGGTCGGTTCCGGTGGCGTAGTCGATACCTGCAATAAGAAACCGTCCGTCACTGAGAAGCGAGGTTTTTTGGTATTCCAGTCCGTAATTGATCGCCGTGATGCCAACGCTCACGCTCGGTTCTTGGTAGGAGTAACTCGACAGCGTCAGCCCAAGCTCCTGGGCATCCCGCGTGCGCAAATAGTCAGATACCAGGCTTTCGGCGTGGGCCGGTGCAAGGGCCGCGAGGAGCAGCGCGACGCCTAGCCCGTTTTTGGGAGTAATCATCCAAAGAATATTCAGAAATGCTGTCAACGTACCATAACACGGGAGCGCCACAGACAACCCCGTCCACGCCAGCTGAGTTAAAGAATGTAAGTCCTATGCCGATTCACCAAAGTAATCTATTTTCTTAATATTTGCCCATTTTGGACATAGAGATCTTGGGTCAGAAGGGCCAGTAATGTCGATTCCTGCGCTGCATGCAAGAAAACTTGCAAATTCCGGCGTCTCCGGCGCGGGTGCAGCACGTCCGCTGTATTTCAAGAACCTCCCGACCGCTGGGATATCTGCTTTGACAGCGGCGCAGATCGGCGGGATGTATTCTTTGGAGATGGCCGCACTTAGTGCGAACCAAATAAAGGCCTTTGAGCCCCAGGCTTTAGCCGCTGGGCTAACGACTTACCTTAACAACAAGAAGGCACTTCCTGCCAACTTCATCGGTAGGTTGGGCAACAATCAGATTAGCCAGTTCGGCGTCGCATTGGTCAGCGCGACTCTGTCCAAGATGTCGACCACCCAAATCGGTGCCATTAGCACCTCTGCTGTTAGCGGGATAGGTAATGCCGCATTGCAGTCTTTAAGCGGCACGCAATTGGGCGGTTTTACCCAGCTGCAAGTGAATCAGCTCAGCAATGCGCAAGTTGGCAGCCTTAAGTCGCAGCAGGTCAGTGCAGTCTCTGCGGCTTGGCTCAACAAGCTTTCTAGCGCGCAACTGCAAAGCGTCGGTCCTGCTTCCATCGGGGCATTGACCAAGGCGCAGGTCGCAGGGCTTGATACCGCCCACGTTCAATACCTGACGGGCCCGTCAAAGATCAATTTGGTCTTGCCCAAGTTGTCAGGAGGCCAGATCGGTGTCATCAATGCCACTACCGTTGCCGACATATCTTTGGATTTGCTGAAAAAACTCTCTAACGACCAATTGCAAGGATTCACGGCTAATCAGTTTTCCCATTTCACGAAAGAAAATATCAACTGGCTAGTCGGCAACAAGCTCAATATTGGCTTCAGTTCACAGCAAATGGAAGCTATCACTGCGCGAAACTCAAGCGCCAATGTTTTGAACATTACAACATCGTCAAAGTACATCAATACGGGCGATGGTGACGAGGCGGTCACCTTAGGCGGTAGTTCGGCAAATAATAAGACTTCGGTGGGAATGGTTGATTTAGGCAATGGGATTAATACTATTACAACCAAATACGCGGATGTCGACGTTATCAATAGTGGTTGGCAAAGCACACTGAACGCTAATTTGGGTTACGGGTATGTCAAAACTCTCAACTCTGGAAGTTCTGATGCTAACGTCGATACCGGATCTAGTTGGGTGGGCGCGATCCACACGTTCAACGGCAATGACACGGTTCTCGTAGGCGGCGGACATTATGGTGATGGGTGGGCGGTTGACAGCATCAACCTCGGAAACGGCAACAATAAAATTACAACTACGACGGGCGGTGTGACTAGCATAACTGCGAACGGTGGAAACGATACTCTAATCGGTGGCAGTGCTGCCGGAAACCAGTGGGGATCCGCAGTAGAAATGGTTAATTTGGGTGGTGGTAATAATTATGTCAGCACCGCCGAGGGATGGATTGGACATATTGTCACATATGACGGGAATGACACGGTTATTACTGGAAGCGGTAGTAATAGTAATAACTCGGCAGTAGATGGAATAAACCTTGGTCATGGCAATAACACCATTACTACTGGGTCTGGATGGGTAGGTTCCATACAAACCTACAACGGTGCTGATACGGTCAGTATCGGCAGTGGCGGTTCAGACCAAATAAACTTGGGCAAGGGCAACAACACCATCACGACAACGACGGGCTGGGTGGGCTCAATCCGAACGTATTCTGGCGACGATACGCTCACAGTCGGAGCTGGCGACGCTGATGGTTGGGCGATCGATTCAATTAACCTAGGCAGAGGCACGAATACCGTCACCACCACAACAGGTTGGGTTGGCTCGATCCAAACTTACGGCGGTGTGGATACCGTAACTATCGGGAGCGGGGGAGCAGACCAAATCGCCCTAGGTGGCGGTAATGACACCCTCATCATAAACACCCAAGCGTTCAAGGCTGGCACCAGCGGAGTGGCGGGACAAGGCTCGGTTCTGGCCCAAGGCGGTGGCGGGACGGACACCGTCGATTTTTCCGCGGTAACCAAAGACCTTACCGTCAAGCTTGATGCGGGTTATGTCGAAAGCGCAGGACTGGGTAAGCTGAGTCTGACTGCCTTCGAGATTCTCAAAGGCGGTGGTGGCAACGATCAATTGGTGGGCTCGACCTACGATGAGACTATCTCCGGAGGTTTGGGTAGGGACGTGTTAACAGGTGGCGCGGGGGCAGATAAATTCTTGTTCAATGCCATGGAGACGAGCGCTAACCGCGACACGATTACCGATTTCGCCGTGGCGGAAGACAAGATTCAGTTCAGCAAGTCGGTGTTTACCGGACTCACAGGCAATGCAGTTACAGCGGCCATGTTTGCTACCGCAATGGGCGCAATGATGGCGAGCACGCGACTGATTTACAACAGTGCAACGGGTGTTTTGTCTTATGACGCAGACGGGTCTGGATCCCAATCGCGAGCCATTGAAATAGCACGCATCGGTGAAACCAATCATCCGCAGTTGGGTGCAACTGATTTTGAGATTGTGGCGTGAGATTTCAGGTTTTGAGGTTGATTGGTAGTGGGTTTCGAACAGGGTCTCACCACACCGCAATGCTTGGGCCATGCCGGCTCAAGCGCTCCGTACAGGCGGTCATCCACTGTAAGCCGGATGAGATTGCGGGCCCCGGTCAGACGGTATTGGCAATCGAATACTTGGCAATAAACGGCTGCCTGCCACCTGCGGTGGGGGCGACAATCTCTTGGCCATTTAGCCCGCCGGTTGTATATCCACCCAAGTACAGTGCGTTGCCATCATCGGCAATGGTCAGTCCTGCCGCCCTATCGTCACCACTGGTACTCACCGTCTGAGACCACCCTAAAGTGCCGTCAGCGTGGACTTTGGCTATACCGATATCCAGAATGCTATTTTGACTAAAAAAAGTAGCAGTTGGCTCACTGCTTTTCATCATACTAATGTAAATGGAGCCATCGGATCCCGCCTTCATTGCGGCTACAGCATCTTGACCCGTCCCACCCAGTAAAGTGGTCCATTCCTTAGTGCCGTTGGGGTTGTATTTGGTGATGAAGGCGTCGTAGGAGCCTTGGATGGTCTGCCCGTCCAGCGACTCATTGGTCCCGCCGCCAATGTAAATTGAGCCATCCGGGCTGGTACATATTGCGTTAGCACCAGTGTCCCCGCTTGTTCCGAGAAAGCGGGTCCACTGCTTCGCACCGTTGGTATCGTATTTGGTTACAACGCTGTTGTAGTACCAATTACTCTGATCATTCAGATCACTGTTTTTATCGAACTGCGGCCCATAGGTAAATCCACTAACGTAAACTGAGCCATCCGTACCGGTTGCAATTCCTTGATTAGCAATGTAATTGTTGTTGCCATCCCCCGGAGTTCCCAGCAAACGTGTCCACTGCTGCGTCCCGTCGGGTTGGAATTTTGTAATAAAGGCATCTTGATTCCATGGCGCACCTTGCCCCCCCGGCAGTCCGGGCGTATACCCACTGAGGTAAATTGCACCATCCACCCCCGTGGTCAGCCCATAGGCTCTATCGTTACCCGCTGTACCCAGCACATGGGTCCATTTTTTCTCACCGGTTTGGGGATCGTATTTTGAGATGAACGCGTCTTCACCACCTACGAGGGTCTGCCCATCCATCGATCCTCCACTGCTACTACTATTTGCGGTGTAAGTAGTGCCCCCTGCATAGCCAGCAACGTAGAGGTAGCCATCGGCGCCACTGGTTAGCGCAAAGGCGGCATCGTTGTTGGTGGTGCCCATCAACTTGGTCCATTGCGTGTTACCGTTGGTGTCGTACTTGGTGATGAAGGCATCCGTGTTACCAATCAGCGTTTCACCATTCAGTGCGATGGATGTGCGTCCAGCCATAAAAATGGAACCGTCTGCCCCGGTGGTCAACGCCTGAGCCCTGCCACTGGGTAGCAACTTGGTCCATACGTTGCTGGCGGCTGTTGCGAGTACTGAGAACTTGAATGTGCCGCTGACAAATGTTCCTCCTGATGTGGTGGCGGTAACCTTCAGCTGGATATCGCCTTTGTCCCCGTTGGCCGGCGTGCCAGAGAAGGTGCGCGTGCTGGCGTCAAATTGAAGCCAGCTTGGCAAGGCCGAGCCATTTGCGAGGGTGGCTGTATAGGTCAGTGGGTGCACGCTAACCAGATCAGAAAAGGTTGTACTTGGCACAGCAAATGAAAACGATGTTCCTGCGGTGGCCTTCTGATCGGGAACAGCATAAGCCACGTTATTCAAATCGATCTGGGCCTGCAGGATCGCAGTGATTTGAGCTTTACTGAAGCCATTCGCAGCCTTTGCGTTGGTGGCTAGCCACGCTATGTTTTCTTTAGAAAAATTCGAAAATTGATCGTTGGTAAACGATGTCAATTGCTTAGAAGAGAGATTTTTGAGCGCTACCAACGATATGGCCCCTACTTCAGCGCCGGTCATGGCTTGAAGCTGATTGCCCGTAAAGGACTGGAATTTCTTTTGGGCGCTGAGGGCCGCAATCTTGTTGGCGTCAAGCCCCATACTGATCTGCTCCGCAGTCAGCGCTGCAAGCTGGGCACCACTCAGCCTAGCCACTGTCGGTGTGCCGAGAGCTGCTATCTGCTGGTAGGTCATGCTGCCAATATGTTTTGCGTTAATCGCGCTCGCTTTGGCACCGTCAACCGCGGCCATTTGTCCTATCGTCAGGGCCTGCAACTGGTCCGCGCTCAAGGAGGCGAACTGGTCTGTGGTCATGGCTCGGATGTCCACGGTATCGAGCGCGGCAATCTGGTTGAATGCAAGTGCCCCAACCTGGGCCTTGGTCAAACTGGCTACCTGCGTGCCAGAAAGGTCGCCAATGCGCGCACCCAGACCCGCTATCTGCGCCATGGTTAATGCCGCGATGGACGCAGACCCAAGGCTTTGCAGTTGGTCGTTAGAGAGTTTGTTTAGCCACCCATCCGACACTTTGCTAATCTGCGTGGGCTGGAGGGCGGCGATCTGGGCATTGCTGAACTGACTCACCTGCGACTTGGTGAAACCGCTGAGTTGCAAGCCGCTTAAGGACCGCAGTGCCGCAGTCCCGATGCCGCTGGTGCCGCCGACGACAGCAAGGTTGATGGCGCCGATCTGGGTTGCCGACATCTTCGACAGGGTGGCGTTGACCGCGGAGGCGCTTAATTTACTGATATGGGTACTGTCCAAGCCGGCGACGAATTTTGCCGGTAGCACCTGCTGGTTGTTGATGTAAGTGGATAAGCCGTTGGCTAAAGCCTGCGGGTTGAAGGCCGCTATTTGGCCAGGACTGAGCGCTGCCATTTCTTCCGACCGCATAGCGCCGATCTGCGTCGCAGTCAGCGCAGCCACGCCGGCGCTCGAGAGGGACTTGAAGTACGCCGGACGCGGGGCAATCGTCTCGCCAGCCCGTACGGATGGAATTGCAAGTTTGCTTGCAGCAACTGCAGAAATAGACATTAGCGATCCCTACGCCTCTTGCTAGACAAAGATTAAGTCGAAGTTGGTGCTTGGGAATCGACACGGACGCTATGTTCTTTAAATATTTAGGCGTATGTACGCTGCCATACAGGAAAAGTTTGAAAAAGTTGTGCGCTGAATCGGGTTTAAGCCCAACTTGTACCCGCCGCGTTAAAGAATGCAATACACCTGCCGATTCAATAAATGACACTATTTTTCAAATTGTTCGCTATTTTGGCTGGCTTTGAATCGAATCTCGAAGGCACCGTAGATGTCGGTTTCCGCGTTATCGACAACCAATCTTGCAAGTCCCTCTATCTCGGGCGTGGGTGCAGCGCGTCCGCTGTATTTCAAAAGCCTCTCTAACGCTGGTATTGCGGCACTGACGTCAGCGCAGATTGGCGAAATGCGATCGGTGGAGATGGCCGCACTCAGTGATAGCCAGATAAAGGCCTTTAACCCTGCGGCACTGGCCAGTGGGCTACCGACTTATCTCAACAACAAGCAGGTACTTCCTACAACTTTCATTTCGAGCTTGGGCAATAACCAAATCAGCCAGTTTGGTGCACCCTTGGTGAATGCCACCTTGTCGAAGATGTCAGTCACCCAGATCGGCGCAATCCATACCTCTGCCATCAGCGGCATTGGGGCTGCGGCACTGCAGTCCTTGAGCGGGGCGCAACTCAGCGGTTTCACCCAGGCGCAGGTGGCGCAGGCCAGCACCACCCAGATTGCCAGTCTCAAGCCGCAGCAGATCAGCGCACTTTCGCCCGGGTGGCTCAACGTGCTCTCCAGCAGCCAGCTGCAAAGCTTGGGCAGCGCGTCCATCGCGGCCTTGACCAAGACCCAAATCGCAGGGATGGATGCCGCCCACGTGAAGGACCTCTCAGCCGCGCAGGTAGCCAGCCTGAGCAAGGTCCAGCTTGGTGCTTTAAACGGCAGTCAGATCGCCGCTATCGATGCCACGGACATCAAGGCGATGACCACAAGCCAGTTCGGGGCTCTCACCAAGACCCAGCTGCAGGCCTTAACCGCAGGACAAATCGGCGAGGTAGATGCCTTCAAAATCCGCACCATCAGCGCTAAAAACTTTGCCAGCCTGTACACCAACCAAGTCGCCGCCTTCACGACCAAAGCAGTAGCGAATATGGGTGGAAACCAGCTCGCCGCGATGACCAAGGAGCAGATAAGCCAAGGATTGGACGCCGCCAAGATTGGGGCACTCAGCGCCAGCCGGATGCGCTATTTCAATCCCTCTCAGATCAGCGCCCTGACCAACCCGGAAGTCGCCGCAATCTCGCTAAGCACCATGAAGACCTTGTATGACCCGCATCTGCGTGCGTTCACGGTCGATCAACTTTCCCACTTATCGGAAGACAAGATCGATTGGCTCATCAACAAGAAACTGCAAATCACCGGGTGTACGCAGGAGCAGAAGAGCGCGATCCTTGCGCGTAAAGCGGCCTTTGCCAATAATGCCGCCCCCACTGTAGCCAATGCCATTGCCGATCAGGTCGCCTATCGAGGAGCGGCCTTTTCATTCGTTGTACCCATCAACACGTTTGCTGATACCAATACTGGCGCCACACTCAGTTATTCGGCAACCCGCGCAGATGGTTCTGCCTTACCGAGATGGCTTCAATTTGACGCCAATACCCGCACCTTCTCGGGAACTGCGGGCAGCACGGATCTGGGTGTGCTCAATCTCAAAGTCATCGCAGCCGACGCAGTGGGAGCATCGGTGAGCAGTGCATTCAAGGTAACCGTTGGAGCGGGCAGTACAAATCCCACAAAACAATGGACCCAGTTACTTGGTACAAACGTAGATGATGGCGCCTTTGCGATGACAACCGGAGCGGATGGCTCGTTTTACGTCAGCGGCGTTACATTCGGACCGCTCGACGGCCAGACCGCCAGTGGAGATGCCGACGCATTCATCACCAAATTCAATCCCGACGGCACAAAACAATGGACACGGTTATTGGGAACCGGCGCGTTCGATATGGCCAATGCGTTGAAGGCCGGATCGGACGGTTCGATTTACGTCAGCGGGTACACATTCAATAACTACTATGTTGATGGGCAAAAGACTTCTAGCGGTGATGCCGATGCATTCATTACTAAATTCAGTGCCAATGGCACAAAGGAATGGACCCAGTTGCTCGGTACAAGCTCGTGGGATGAAGCCAATGCAATGACTGTCGGAGCGGATGGTGCGGTTTATGTCAGCGGGTACAACTACGCATACGCGGCCGGAAACGGGCAGTCATTTAGCGGGAGCTTCGACGCGTTTATCACCAAATTCAATAGCAATGGAAGCCAAGCATGGACCACGGCTATTGGCTCAAACTCTGATGACGTTGCCAATGCAATGACGACCGGAAAGGATGGATCAATATACGTCAGCGGAATTACTGGCGGATCAATGTACGGACACACCCATGGTGTCGATTTCGACGCCTTTATTACCCAATTCAATCCCGACGGCACAAAGGGATGGACCCGGTCGCTGAGTACAAGCGCCGACGATTTTGCTACTGCAATGACAACCGGAGCGGATGGTGCAATTTACGTCGGTGGGTATACATACGGATCGCTGGACGGGCAGACCAATAGTTCAGGCATGGACGCGTTCATTAGCAAGTTCAATCCCGACGGCACAAAATACTGGACCAAGTTACTGGGTGGAAGTGGGGTTAATCAAGCACGCGCATTGACAACTGGCGCAGATGGCGAAATTTACGTCAGCGGATATGCCAACGGATCGTTGGGTGGACAAGCCAATAGTGGTGGTTCCGATTTCTTTGTTACGAAATACAGCCCTGACGGGACCCAAGCATGGACCCAGTTGTTGGGCACAAGCTCTGACGATATCGGCCAAGCACTCACAACTGGGGCCGATGGCTCGATTTACGTTGCTGGAGTGACAGCAGGAAATCTGGACGGGCAAACCAATAGTGGCAACAGGGATGCATTCATCACGAAATACTCGACCTGAGTTAGTGACCGATTGACACTAAAAAATCGACCGCACGAGCAAGGCGGTCACGACAGAACCCCAGATTATCGGCAAGTACGTCGTATGCTCATGTGGATTCAACCCTATATTCACAATAATAATTTCAAAGTTTATGCGCAAACGAGCTCCGCGACGCGCACCCCGCTAAAGAATGTGGTCCTTCGTGCCGATGTACAGAGGTTGAGTTATCAGGCAAACCTTTTCTGACTTGGAGCCTTCAGGGCCACGGATGTCGATTTCTGCGCTTTCTGCAAGTAGATTTGCAAACCCCATGACATCCGGGGTGGGTTCGGCGCGCCCGCTGTATTACAAAAGCCTCTCTGATTCTGAGATAGCGGCCTTGACCGCTTCTGAGATTGGCGACATGCAGTCGGCCGATATGGCCGCACTGAGTTCTAACCAGATAGCTGCCTTCAATCCACAGGAACTGTCCGCCGGGCTTGAGACCTATCTCGGCAACATGCAGGTGCTCCCGGCCAACTTCATCGCAAGGCTCAGCGGCGCGCAGATCGGCCAGTTCAGCGCCTCCTTGGTCAGCGCCACCCTGCCGCAGATGTCGTCGGCACAAATCAACGCATTCACCCAGGAGCAAGTGCACGGGCTCAGCACCAGCCAGATCGCTGGCCTTGGGGTGCAGAAAACCGCCGTACTCTCGGCCACCTGGCTCAACAAACTCTCCAGCACCCAGTTGCAAGGCATGGGTACTTCGTTTGTCAAGGCATTGACCAAGACCCAAATCGCTGGGCTCGATGCCACGCGTGTTCAGTACCTCTCGGAGGCGCAGGTGGCCAGCTTAAGCAAGGTCCAGCTTGGCGCGTTGAACAGCGGCCAAATAGCAGCCATTGATGCCACTGACATCAAGGCCATGTCCACTGTGCAGTTCGCCACCTTGACCAAGACACAGTTGCAGGCCTTGACAGTGGGGCAAATAGGCCAGGTCGACGGCTTCAAAATCCGCACCGTCAGCGCCAAAAACCTCGCCAGCCTGAGCTACCAGCAAATACAGGCCTTCACGACCAAAGCAGTTAGCAGCCTGGATGGCAACCAGATTGCATCGCTTACCAAGGATCAAATTAGCCGCGGCTTTGATGCCGCCAAAATTGGAGCACTCAGCGCCAGCCGGGTGCGGTTCTTGAACAGCGGCCAGATCGGCGCGATGACCAACGCGGAAGTCGACGCACTTTCGCTGAACACCATGAAGGCGCTGTATGACCGGCATCTGAATGCCTTTACGGTCCCCCAACTGTCCTCCCTATCTGAAGAAAAAATAGACTGGCTCATCAGTAAAAAGCTCAATACTGGTTTTACCGCGCAACAAAAAGACGCCATCTTTGCGCGTAAAGCATTCTTCGCCGATGCGGCCCCTACCGTGGCGACCATCATCGCTGACCAGAGCGTAGTGAAGGGAGTCGATTTTTCGTTCACCGTACCTCTGGACACCTTTGCCGATGCGGATAGCGGGGATGTTCTCAGCTACGAAGCCACACTTGCAGATGACGCGAGCTTGCCAAGCTGGCTTCAATTTGATGCCAAGACCCTCACCTTTTCTGGTGCGCCGGACGATGCGAGTCTGGGGGTGCTTCACCTGAAGGTCACCGCAACCGATCGGGCGATGAAATCGGTGAGCAGTGCATTCAAGATCACGGTGGCTGGTAACTATGCACCTACTGGCAGCGTCACCATCTTGGGTTCAGCTACACCCAAGCAGGGCGAGGACCTGACCGCAGCCAACACCTTGGCGGATGCCGACGGTCTGGGCACCATCAGCTACCAATGGATGGCCAATGGCAGCAAAATCACTGGCGCTAACGGTAACACCCTGACGATCACCCCATACCATGTAGGCAAAGCCATCAGCGTCAAAGCCAGCTACACCGATGGGCATGGCATCGCTGAGAGCGCAATCAGCCAAGCCACAAGAATCAACGCACCACCCACGGGCAGCGTCACCATCACCGGTACACCCAAACAGGGTCAAGTGCTTACCGCAGGGAATAACTTGGCCGATGCCGATCGTTTGGGCACCAGCATCAGCTACCAGTGGATGGCCGATGGAAGCGACATCAGTGACGCCACCAATAACACCCTGACCCTGGCCCAAGCCCATCTGGGCAAAGCCATCAGCGTCAAAGCCAGCTATACCGACCGATATGGCACAGCTGAGAGCGTGACCAGCGCCAGCACAAGAATCAACGCGCCTCCCACGGGCAGCGTGACCATCACCGGTTCAGGCTCGGGCACACCTACGCAGAATCAGATACTGACGGCAAGCAACACGCTGGCGGATATCGATGGCGTGGACACAGCCATCAGCTACCAATGGATGGCCAACGGCAGCAATATCAGCGGTGCGACTGGCAACACGTTTACCCCCACCCAAGAACAGGTGGGTAAAGCCATTAGCGTCAAAGCCAGCTACATCGACGCGCTTGGTACCGCTGAGGGCCTAAACAGCACAGCCACCGCCTTAGTGATAAACGTCAACGATGCACCCAATGTGGCCAATGCCATTGGCAATCAGAGTGCGACAGAGGGTGTGGCTTTCACATTCACTGTGCCGAGCAATACATTTGTGGATGTGGATAAAGCAGACGCCCTCAGCTACACAGCCACCCGCGGAGATGGCTCTGCCTTGCCAAGCTGGCTTCAGTTCAACGCCAGTACCCTGACCTTCTCTGGGACTCCGGGCGATGCGAACCCGGGGGAGCTCAACCTGAAGGTCACTGCAATGGATCTGGTCGGGGCATCGGTGAGCAGTGCATTCAAAATTACGGTGGCCAACGTCAATGACGTACCCACAGGCGGCGTCAGCATCTCCGGGACACCGACCCAGGGAAATGTGCTCACAGCAGGCAACAGCTTGGCCGATGTTGATGGTCTGGGCACCATCAGCTACCAATGGTTGGCCAATGGCAGCAACATCAGCGGTGCCACCAATAGCAGTCTGACCCTCACGCAAGCGCATGTGGGCAAAGCCATCAGCGTCAAAGCCAGCTATACCGATGTGCTCGGAACGGCGGAGAGCAAGACCAGCGCAGCCACTGCATTGGTGGCTAACGTCAATGATGCGTCCACAGGCAGCGTCAGCATCACCGGTACACCGACCCAAGGCCAGACGCTCACAGCAGGCAACAGCTTGGCCGATGCCGATGGGCTGGGCACCATCAGCTACCAGTGGTTGGCTGATGGCAGCAACATCAGTGGCGCCACCACCAACAGCCTTTCCCTCACGCAAGCACATGTAGGCAAAGCCATCAGCGTCAAAGCCAGCTATACAGATGTGCTCGGAACGGCAGAGAGCAAGACCAGCGCAGCCACTACCTTGGTGGCCAACGCCAACGATGCACCGACTGGCAATGTCAGCATCACGGGTCTAGCTAAACAGGGCATTGAGTTGATAGCAGCCAATACCTTGGAAGATGCAGATGGTGTTGTTGGCACTATCAGCTACCAATGGATGGCCAACGGCATCAACATCGCCCAAGCAACCGAAAGCACCTTTACCCCCACCCAAACCCAGGTGGGCAAAGCCATTAGCGTCAAAGCCAGCTACACCGACGCACTTGGAACTGCCGAGAGCAAGACCAGCATCGCCACTGCATTAGTGGTCAACGTCAATGATGAACCCACTTTGGGCACTACCATCGACGATCAGAGCGCTACCGAGAGCGTGGCATTTTCCTTCCTGGTACCTGCCGAAACCTTTGAAGATATCGATGGTGCAAACACCCTCAGCTACTCAGCGACCCTTGCAGATGGCTCGGCCTTGCCCAGTTGGCTGAATTTCGATGCAGAAAATCGCACGTTTACAGGAACTCCGGGTAATTGGGATCTGGGTGAGCTCAACCTAAAGGTCACTGCAACGGACAATCTGGCGTCGGTTAGTACTACATTCATGGTCACCGTAGGCGCAAACAGTCCTGAGCTTACAAAGGAGTGGACCAAGTTGCTGGGTACAGGCGCAGGGGATCAAGCCAATGCACTGGCGGCAGCAGCGGATGGCTCGATTTACGTCAGCGGATTCACAAGCGGATCGCTAGACGAAAATACCAAGAGCGGCGGAGTTGACGCCTTCATTACCAAATTTAATTCCGATGGAACCAAGGCATGGACCCAGTTGCTGGGTTCTATCTCGACCGATTACGCCCGTGCAATGACTACCGGAGCCGATGGCTCGGTCTACATCAGCGGCTCTACGAACGGTTCGCTTGGCGCAGAAACCAATAGTGGTGGCTACGATGCCTTCATCGCTAAATTCAGTCCGGACGGCGACATGGAATGGACCCAGTTGCTTGGTACCAGCGATGACGATAGTGCTCGTGCACTCACTACCGGAGCAGATGGCTCGATTTACGTCAGCGGGTATACAAAAGGCGACCTGGATACAGCGTCCAACGGGCAGACCAATAGCGGTGGTTACGACGCTTTTATTACCAAGTTTGATGCTGATGGCACCAAGGCATGGACTGAGTTGCTGGGTACAACCAGTGAAGATCGTGCCACTGCACTTGCTGCCGGGGCTGACGGTTCGATTTATGTCAGCGGATACACCAGCGGAGATCTGGACGCAGAGTCCAACGGACAGACGAATAGCGGCAGCAAAGACGCTTTCATTACTAAATTCAATTCCGATGGAACCAAGGCATGGACTCAGCTGTTGGGTGCAAGTGGAGACGATAGAGCCCAAGCACTGGCAACCGATTCGGACGGCAACATTTATGTGAGTGGCTATACCGATGGAGATTTGGATGGTCAGAGCAATAACGGTTATGCAGACGCCTTTGTTGCCAAATTCGATTCCTACGGCACCAAGGAATGGACCCGCTTGCTGGGTACAGGCACCTATGACGAGGCTAGGGCAATCACGACGGGAGCAGATGGCTCGATTTACGTCAGCGGATATACGCGTGAGTCGTCCGATAGCGACAATCACGACGCATTCATTACCAAAATAGGCTCTGACGGAGCTACGGAATGGACCAAGTTACTGGCCACAAGCGGAGACGATGCTGCCAATGCACTGGTCACCGCAGCTGATGGTTCCATTTACGTTAGCGGATCCACGACTGGATCGCCGGACGGTCAAACCAATAGCGGTGGTGTTGACGCCTTCATCACCAAATATTCGCTTTGAGTGATGACCAGATCAGTATCTTAAACGGTCTGCATGCGTGATCCAGCCACCTAGGCAAATCAAGGTGTCCGTACAGCACTCTTGATTCGGACCACAAAAACTTCAAACTTTTCGCGCACTTTTGCGCGTATATGCCTGGCGAGCTAAAGAAAGCGGCCCCTGGTGCCGATTCGAAAAGGTTAAAGCACAAATTAATCTTTCTTGTCGAGGCCGTAGGTACCGAAAATGTCAGTTTCCGCGCTTGCTGCAAGCAGACCCGCAAGCCCCTCTGTTTCGGGCGCGGGTGCGGCACGTCCTGCGTATTTCAAGAACCTCTCTAACGCTGGAATAGCTGCCCTGACGGCGAAACAAATTGGCGTCATGCAACCGGTGGAAATGGCCGCCCTCAGAACCAGCCAGATAAGCGCCTTCAACCCATCAGCCCTGGCCAGCGGGCTGCTGACCTATCAGAACAGTACCGGTGCGGAAATCCCCACCGCTGTCATATCCGGCCTGAGCGACCCCCAAATCAAAGCGTTCAGTGCGCCCTTGCTCCAATCGGTTTTGCCCTCCCTGTCCAGCGTCCAGCTCGGCGCGATCACCGGGTCTCAGATTGGAGACATGCCAGCAAGCAGTGTGGCTGCCCTTAAGCCAGCACAAATTGCCGCCCTCAACCCCTCGGCACTTGCAAGCGGCTTGGAGAGCTACGTTGGCGACAAGCAGGTTATTCCGGCCAAAATCATTGCCAGTCTCGGTAGCGTCCAGATCACCCAATTCAGCGCCTCCTTGGTCAGTGCGACGCTGCCGCAGATGTCGTCGACTCAAATCAACTTATTTACCCTGGACCAGGTACGCGGGCTCAGTACCACCCAGATCGCCAGCCTCGGCGCGCAGAAAATCGCCGCACTATCTGCCGCTTGGCTCAACAAACTCTCCAGCGACAAGTTCCAAGCCCTTGGCACTGCATTCGCCAAGGCATTGACTAAGACGCAAATCGCAGGTCTAGATACCGCCCACGTGAAGGATCTTTCGGAGGCTCAGGTTGCCAGCTTGAGCACGGCCCAGATTGGGGTTTTGAATGGCAGCCAGATCGCCGCCATCGATGCCACTGACATCAAGGCGATGTCCACCATCCAGTTCTCCTCTTTCACCAAGACCCAGTTGCAAGCCTTAACCGTGGGGCAAATCGGCCAGATCGACGGCTTCAAAATCCGCACCATCAGCGCCAAAAACTTTGCTAGCCTGTACACCGACCAAGTCGCGGCTTTCACGACCAAAGCGATAGCCAATATAGGCGGCAACCAAATCGCCGCGATGACTGCGGACCAGATCAGCAAAGGGCTAGACGCCGCCAAGGTTGGGGCACTGAGTGCCAGCCGGATGCGGTACTTCAAGCCCACCCAGATCAGCGCGATGACCCACAATGAAGTCAACGCCATGTCTCTGGACACCACAAAGACACTGTATGACACACAACTGCGCGCTTTTAAGGGCGATCAATTGGCCCACCTCTCCGAGGAGAAGATAGATTGGCTCGTCGGCAAAAAGCCTAATTTTGGTTTTACCGCGCAGCAGAGGGATGCCATCCTTGCGCGCAAGACAGCCTTTGACGACAACGCCGCACCCACCATAGCCCACGCCATCGAGGACCAAAGCACCAATGAGGGTGAGAATTTTTCATTCATCGTTCCCTTGAGTACGTTTACCGATGCGGATGGAGCGGAGACCCTTAGCTACACAGCCACCCGCGCAGATGGGACGGCTTTGCCAAGCTGGCTTCAATTCGAAGCTGATACCCGCACCTTTTCCGGGACTCCAGGTAACGGCGATCCTGGAGTGCTTCATCTGAAGGTTATCGCAACCAACCAAGTGGACGTGTCGGTGAGCAGCGCATTCTCGCTCACGGTGGCCAATATCAATGACATGCCCACGGGCAGTGTCAGCATCACTGGTACACCCACCCAGGGCCAGACGCTCACAGCGGGCAACAGCTTGGCCGATGTTGATGGCCTGGGCACCATCAGCTACCAGTGGTTGGCTGATGGCAGCAACATCAGTGGCGCCACCGCGAGCAGCCTGCTTCTCACCCAAGCCCAGGTGGGCAAAGCTATCAGTGTGAGAGCCAGCTACACCGACGCGCAGGGTACGGCGGAGAGCAAGACCAGCGCAGCCACTGCCTTGGTGGATAACGTCAATGATGCGCCCACCGTAGCCAATCTGATCACCGATCAGAACGCAACCGAGGGCGTGGCCTTTACGTTTACCGTGCCGTCCAACACCTTTACTGATGTGGATAGCGGGGACACCCTTAGCTACACAGCCACCCGAGCAGATGATTCGGCCTTGCCCAGCTGGCTTCAATTCAACGCCAACACCCGGACTTTCTCTGGAACTCCGGGTTATGCGGACTCCGGTGAGCTCAACCTTAAGGTTACCGCGAGTGATCTGGCGGGAGCATCGGTGAGCAGTGCATTCAAGGTAACCGTGGTCGCTAGCAACGCTGTTCTGATAAAGCAATGGACCAAGCTGCTCGGGACGTACAGCAATGACTATGCCTCCGCCCTCACCACCGGTCTTGATGGCTCGATCTACGTCAGTGGGTATACAAATGGTGCACTCGATGGGCAGACCAACAGCGGCGGTGACGGCGGCTATGACGCATTCCTCACCAAATACAGCGCTGATGGCACCAAAGCCTGGACCAAGCTGTTGGGCTCGAGCTGCGATGACTACGCCCATGCCCTCACCACCGGCCTTGATGGCTCGATCTACGTCAGTGGGTCTACATTGGGTGCACTCGATGGGCAGACCAACAGCGGCGGCCTTGACGTATTCCTCACCAAATACAGCGCTGATGGCACCAAAACCTGGACTAAGCTGCTGGGCTCGAGTAGCAGCGACGTTGCCAATGCCCTCACCACCGGCCTTGATGGCGCGATCTACGTCAGCGGGCTTACAAATGGTGCACTCGATGGGCAGACCTACAGCGGCGGCATGGACGCATTCCTCACCAAATACAGCGCTGATGGCACCAAAGCCTGGACCAAGCTGCTGGGTTCGAGCAGCGTAGTGTCCAATGCCCTCACCACCGGCCTTGATGGCTCGATCTACGTCAGTGGGTATTCAAATGGCGCACTCGATGGGCAGACCAACAGCGGCGGCTATGACGCATTCCTCACCAAATACAGCGCGGATGGCACCAAAGCCTGGACTAAGCTGCTTGGGACGGGCAGCACTGAAGTGTCCAATGCACTCACCGCCGGCCTAGATGGCTCGATCTATGTCAGTGGGTCAACGGGAGGCGCACTGGATGGGCAGACCAACAGCGGCAGCTACGATGCATTCCTGACCAAATACAGCGCTGATGGCACTAAAGCCTGGACCAAGCTGCTGGGCACGAGCGAGTGGGACGGTGCCAATGCCCTCACCACTGGTCTTGATGGCTCGATCTACGTCAGTGGGAAGACAAATAGCGCACTAGATGGGCAGACAAACAGCGGCGGCAGTGACGCATTCCTGACCCAATACAGCGCTGATGGCACCAAAGCCTGGACTGAGCTGCTGGGCGCGAGCAGCACTGACTATGCCCTCGCCCTCACCACCGGTCTTGATGGCTCGATTTATGTGAGTGGGTATTCATTTGGTGCAATCGATGGGCAGCCCAACAGCGCCTTTGACGCATTCCTGACAAAATATTCAGTCTAAGAAGCAAGTGCTAAACCCCTCCACCAATCAGTACGAAAGGCGCAACGTCTGCCAGTAATTCCAAAAAATTTATATACCCCCGTGCAGTCTGCATTTCAAACACAAGGGTGTGGTCGGAGCAGATTAGAGCGTGAAGATCTGCTGGGGTCCCTCCGTCAAAACAGGGGGGTGGGATAGTGTGGGGTCAGATGGGGAAGGATTGCCGAGCAAAAACTAGCGGCTTTGGGTGAGTGCCGCAGCTGGAGCAACAGCCCCGCAGCAGCCCAACTTGTTGCGGTCTGTGGGGAAAATTGTGGGGAAAGTACAAAAACTAACTACGCCCCATTGACAAACTGGCGGAAGCGGTGAGATTCGAACTCACGGACGGTTTCCCGTCGCCGGTTTTCAAGACCGGTGCAATCGACCACTCTGCCACGCTTCCTGGGGTGCTTGTTGCTGCGGGCGATTCTAAGTCAGTGGCCCGTTTTCAAGCCGCTTGCAGATGGAACGCCGGGCGGCGTTGGCCGACTGTTGCGCCGCGCGCGCTCAGGATGTCGCTGGCGCGCCAGGGCGCGAGTAGGGCGCGCTGCGCGTCGTCCAGCCAGCCGAGCTGGTCCAGTGTTTCCACGGCGGTTGCGTAGAGCGCGGTTTTGTTGCCGTCGCTGATCTTGATGGCCAGCGCTTCGCCCCGGCTCTTGCTGCCGATGACCTGCACGCCATCGGCGCCGATCTTGGTGACCCAGTCGCCCCGGCCGGCTTGCATAAAGGCCGCGTCGTT
>Ga0214919_10004655_pt1 | contig 19936 bp, 19 predicted proteins | sample LL1503_MetaG_FD_177994 | JGI IMG/M metagenome (GOLD analysis project Ga0214919, IMG submission 177994) | Freshwater microbial communities from Lake Lanier, Atlanta, Georgia, United States - LL-1503 | ecosystem: Environmental > Aquatic > Freshwater > Lake | place: USA: Georgia | collected...
TCTGCTTCAAAAGTTGGATCCTGTCCTGTCACTGTGGCAGTTACCTTCACGCCACTTTTTGTCACTTCATTGTTCGAGATATCCCGCAAGCCAATCACAGGTGATTGTGTCAGAGACCATGTGCCAGCAGTGCTGTCGCCCACTGGTCCGGCAGCGGCAGTCAGCACGATGAGTTTCTTCGGCTCGCCAGCACTGAGCGTTACGGTTTTGTCTGATGCTTGTGTCACGCCACCAGCTGGCGTGAAGCCCAAGGTGTATGCACCAATCAAACCCTTGATGCCAAGACCAGTAAATGTGGCGACGCCTTGAGCGTTTGTTACGGCAGTTGAGCTAAACGGCGTTGAGGTCGTGGCAGTGGCGCCAGCGGGAAACTGAGTGATTGTTGCAGTCACGGTGATGCCTGCAGTGGTGACGTTGTTGCCGTCGGCATCAAGCAACTGCACAACTGGGGACTGTGCAAACGCAATGTTGTTTGTGGCCGCTTCAGATGCTTCTGTTGTGATCTTTAATCCCTGAGAATCACCAGGCTTCACCACGACTGTTGATGTAGTGCTCAATTGGCCAGACGTAAACGTCAGAGTGGTTGTACCTGTTTGTGTCAGCGTGAGTTCCTTGAATAAGACATATCCATCTTTTGCTGTTGCCTCAGTTGTGTAGCCATACAGCCCCTCCGGGGATGATGAAACATTGACATCGCGCCCAGAAATAGCAACGACATTGCCGCTTGAATCCTCGAGATGCAATTTGTGAAACTGATTGAATTGTTGTCCAGCCGCTACAGCTCCGAGTTTGGTGTCAGACACCAACTTTGTTGCTACTCCAGCAGCCAAGTCAAGATTTCCTGATGTGATGCCTTCAAGGCCTGGAGCAGTAAATGTCAGGGTGATGTCTCCCATGATTCCTGTGAGAGACAATGTTTTAAAGATGGCACGACCTGTGGCGTCTGTGACTGCTGTATTGCCCGATAGCACCACATCAGTGCGACCAGAGACAGCCGTAATGGTGATTCCGGCTGTTGAGATAGAGGCACCTCTTTGATCGAGGAGTTGCACAACTGGCTGAGTTTCTAACGCTAAGACGTTCACGCCACCAGACGGTTGCGTCTCAAGAGACAATGCTGCAGGTTTTGCTGGTGCAAGAGTTTGTGTTGCAGCAGTATCAATGACTGCTGGATCAGCTAAGACTGCGTTGTCGGCATTAACAGGTGCATCTGGAGTTGCCGGAGTTGTTGATGGGAGATCTCCCTTGGCTGCTAACGCAGTAAGAGGTTGTGTTGCTTGCCAGAGTTTTTTCTTCTTAACAACACCACAGACCCAGACAATGTTTGACTTCTTGCGAATCGCTCCAGGCTTGGCACATGGTTGGGCTTTGCCTTTGGCTTTCATGGTGGCATACCAAAGTGATCCTGTGTTTGTCTTGGCACAGACAACTGATTGTTTGGACACCTTGGTGACTTGACCAGGCTTCGTGCAAGGTTTTGCCACAACGAGGGCAGCATTGCGTGTTGTCGACGACGTGTCTCCAGATGAAACAAGGACCCCAACTCCTACGAGTAGAGCAACAGCCACAATGCCAGCGATGATTTTGTTAGACAAGAACTGGTTCATGAGGACTTCCCGTATCTGAAGGACACTTCACCCTAGGGCATATCGGACGGGATTACTGCTCGGGGTCGCTGGGTACGGCCTGCGGGGCGGAATGCACATAAAAGCTTTATTGTCTTGGAAAACCCATACAGGGGTGGGTAACGCCTGATTGACGACCTAGTGCTGTGGGAGCCAAAGAGTTATCCCGCAGTTAGCCTGTCACAACTATGAAAGAGCCGTTCGACATCAACGGTCCCCTGCGCATCGCATATCTCACGTATCGGGGCAAGCCCCACGTGGGCGGACAGGGCGTGTACACCCGTCATCTCACTAAAGCGCTCGTTGACCTTGGTCACAGCGTTGAAGTCTTTGGCGGTCAGCCGTATCCAGTTCTAGACCCTCGAGTACCACTACATAAGTTGCCGAGCCTAGATATTTTCAATGATCAATATCCCGGTCGTGTGCCGGCATATTGGGAACTCAAAAATTGGCCAGACGTGTTAGAAACTCTGCAATACATGGCCGGAACTTTTAGCGAGCCACTTGCATTTAGTAAACGCGCAAAACGAGCGTTGGCTCTGCGCCTCGATGATTTCGATCTTGTGCATGACAACCAGTGTCTGGGTTACGACATTTTAAAAATTGAAAAAATGATTCCAACAATCGTTACTTTGCATCACCCCATCACCAAGGATCGCGAACTTGAGATGAACCACGCACCAAATTGGCGCAAGCGTCGTTCGATTGGGCGTTGGTACAACTTTGTCAAGATGCAAGGAAAAGTTGCGAGCAAATTGCCACGCATTGTTGTAGTGAGCGAAAACAGCATTGCTGACATCAATACCGACATGGGCGTGTCATTAGATCGCATGCGCTTGGTGCCTGTTGGCGTCGATCCCGATCTCTTTAAGCCACTCGCGCATATTCAGCGCGAGCCTGGTCGTCTCATTACGACTGCATCTGCAGACGTTGCACTCAAAGGACTGTCCTACTTGTTAGAGGCACTTGCAAAGTTGCGCACAGAGCGAGATGTTCGACTCACCATTATTGGCAAGGCTCGACAAGGTGCAAGTGCTGACCTAATTACAGCGCTTGGGCTGAGCGACTGCATTGACTTTGTGTCTGGAGTTACCGACGAACGCATAGTCGAGTTGTATGCACAAGCAGAACTTGCTGTCGTGCCGAGTCTGTATGAGGGCTTTAGTTTGCCAGCTATCGAAGCGATGGCAACTGGTACATGTCTTGTCGCAACAGATGGTGGTGCACTTCCTGAAGTTACTGGAGCCGACAACGACACGGTTCTTGGATGCAAAGCTGGTGATGCAGACGGACTCGCTGCGGCAATCCGGCGCGGGCTCGATGATGCCGAATTACGACAACGCATCGGTGCTGCCGGACGACAACGCGTAACAGAACGCTGGAGCTGGAAACATTGTGCCTCTCTGACGGTTGATCAATACCACGAAGTTCTTGCGATGCCACATAATCAACGCAAAATTGCAGCACGTGCGCAGAAGCAGGGCAAATAAATGTTGACGCTTCGTTTCGATCGTTTAGGACTGCAACCAGGAGACATGTTTTTAGACGCTGGGGCTGGTTTTGGTCGTCATGCGTACGAAGCCGCCCGTCAAGGTGCAACTGTGTTTGCCCTTGATTACGCCCAAGACGAAGTCATGACAACTCGCGCCACATTTGCCGCTATGTCTGCCGCTCATGAAATCAGCGAAAAACAATTCGGTGGCGCACTTCGTGGTGATGCAACAAAACTTCCGTTCGCTGACAGCACCTTTGATTGCGTGGTCACTTCAGAAGTACTCGAACACATCCAGGACGATGTCACTGCAATCTCAGAACTTGTTCGTGTTCTCAAACCAGGTGGCTCGCTTGGTGTGACTGTCCCGACATGGTGGCCTGAAAAAGTTAACTGGATGTTGTCAGAGCAGTATCACGCTCCAATTAGCAAGGGTGGACATGTGCGAATTTATAGCGCTACAGAGCTCAAAGCGAAGTTGCGCTCTGCTGGACTCACGGTGCGCGGTAGTCATCATGCACACGCTTTGCATTCACCATACTGGTGGCTACGTTGCGCAGTTGGCCCTGCAAATGATACAAACAGGGCTGTTGCAACATATAAACGGTTTCTGGAATGGGACATTATTAAAGCCCCGAAGTCGACGCGCCTTGCAGATCGACTTCTGAATCCATTGCTTGGCAAGAGTTACGTTGTCTATTCCACTAAAAAAATTAACGACAAGGTTGGAGCAACATCGTGATTAATCAACAACCTATGCCCCACTTGTCCGGTATTTTGAGCACAGCCGATCTTTCGCGCACTGCAGATTCCATCCAGAACCTGCAACTCAAAAACGGAATGATCCCGTGGTATCCCAACGGCCACTGCGATCCATGGAACCATGTCGAAACTGCAATGGCTCTCGATGTGATGGGGCGACATGATGCTGCCGCGCTCGCCTATGACTGGCTCGCAAACATTCAGCGTCCAGACGGAAGCTGGCACAACTACTACAACACTGACGGAAGCATTGAAGACCCCAAACTAGATAGCAATGTCACTGCATATGTGGCTGCGGGTGTCTGGCACCACTTGTTGTGCACACAAGATAGAGCACGCGTTGCGACATGGTGGCCGATGGTGCGCGATGCACTCAACTTTGTAATGTCGCTTAAGCGCTTTAATGGAACAATCCTTTGGGCACGCGAAGTAGACAGCAAGCCCTGGGACTATGCGTTGCTCACGGGCTGTTCAAGTATTCGTCATGCTCTGCGGTGCGGAGTAGCGCTTGGGGACTCACTGGGTGAACCACAACCGGAGTGGATGGCAACCGCTGACATGATCGACGATGTCATCGCTCATGACTTGGGTGCCTTTGAGCCAAAAGAGCGTTGGGCCATGGACTGGTACTACCCCGTTCTGACCGGATCGCTCACGGGTGCTGCTGCAAAGGCACGACTGGCCCAAGGGTGGGACAAGTTCGTTCTTGACGATCGTGGCGTGCGATGTGTTCATGACGAGCAGTGGGTCACCGCCGCCGAAACTGCAGAGTGCGCGATTGCTCATTGCGCGGCGGGCGATCGTGAGACTGCAAAAGAATTGTTGTTATGGACAATGCCACATCGTCGAGATGATGGCGCTTATTGGACCGGGATTGTGTATCCAGCACTACCAGAGAAAACTATTGTGCATTTTCCGGCGGATGAATACAGTGCCTACACAGCAGCGGCCATTATTTTGGCAGCAGATGCGATCAGTCACGGATCACGTGCATCACGAGTGTTTACGTCTTCTGTAGCACGCGCAACGAACCCGTTGCACTGACCTCAACAAATAGCCCGCTCTCGATGGCTGGTAGATAAATGTTTTCAAATGGAGGTCTTCCGCCATCTGCCGGATTCTCAAACACATCGTGGATTGCCAGTATTCCGCCACGCAGAACACGCGGCGTCCAACCCAGATAGTCGCGGGTCGCGGGTTCAGTGCCGTGCCCTCCATCAATGAACAAAAAAGCCAGCGGCGTCGACCAGTGCTGAGCAATTGTTGCCGAGTCACCCACCATCGTGACAACTACATCAGATAAACCAGCATCCAAAATCGTTCTGCGAAAAAATGGCAGAGTATCCATGCGGCCAGTTCTGCTATCAACCAACGATGTGTCATGCCATTCCCACCCTGGTTGGTTTTCTTCACTTCCGAAATGATGATCTACTGCAAATAAAGTTCGCTGGGTGTGACGCGCAGCAGCACCGAGCCAAATCGTTGAGCGCCCACAATACGAACCAACTTCAACAAATGGCGCATCGGCGACATTGTGGGCGGCGCGTACGGCAGCCTCGTAGAGTGCATCACCTTCTTCTTGTGGCATGAATCCGTTCGCCGCCAACGCATGACGTCGAAGAACAGGATCAATCACCAAGTATCCCAGTGAATAATGCTTTCTGCTGGTGGGCGCGCAGCAGGACGAAACTCAGTTCCCTTTGTATAAGCAAGTGGGGACAAACTGAATTGCTGCACTGTGTCAAAAGGTATTCCTAAAATATCGGCGGCTTGTTGCTCCATAAACAGATGCACTGTTGTCCATGCTGTGCCCAAACCGCGAGCACGTGCGGCCAACATGAAACTCCACATTGCCGGAACGATGTTAGCTGCGAGTGATGCAGACACCATTCCTGGAAGATTGTCGGTGCGTGCTCCGGTGTTGCATGCAAGAACCAAGACAGGGGCATCGCCCATGTGTTCTCCTAAGAAATCCGCAGAGTCTGCAGACCGTTGTTGCTGGGCGTTTCCTGTCGCGTCTCCCTTGTCAATCGAGCGAATGTAAGTGCCATCCATTTGGGAGTAAATCGCGTAACAATCTCGATAAAGATCGCCAAGTGCTTTGCGCTTCTGGGCATCTCGTATGATGACAAATTGCATCGACATGCTGTTCGAGCCAGACGGCGACTGCATTGCGATATCGACGCATTCACGAATGAGATGTTCTTCAACGGGGCGAGAAAAATCAAGCCTTTTGCGCACCGCACGGGTGGTGGTGAGCAACTGATCTGGGTTAAGTGGTAGAAGTGTCATGCGACGACCCTACTATGGGTGAATGCCTAGCGCCCTTGACGATCTCGTCACCTTGCTCGACCTTGAGCCCATTGAAGTCAATATTTTTCGTGGTGTGTCCCCACAGGAAAATAGACAGCGAGTATTTGGTGGCCAGGTCGCAGGACAATCTCTGGTCGCGGCTGCCCGCACAGTAGATGACCCAGCCCGTCATGTGCACTCGCTGCATTCGTACTTTTTGCGCCCAGGCGACCCCAACGCACCAATCCTCTACCAGGTCGACCGACTGCGAGATGGCCGAAGTTTTACAACTCGTGGAGTCGTAGCAATACAGCACGGCGAAGTTATTTTTAACCTGCAAGCAAGCTTTCATGCATTTGAGCCAGGACTAGAGCATCAGATTCCGATGCCTCTTAATGTGCCTGACCCAGAGTCACTTCCAGATTTTAGAGAACGCATGGCCCCGCATAAACATCTCATCGGGGATTGGTATGACGCACCCCGACCTATTGATCTTCGTTACGTCAGCGGAGACCCTTTCAGCAGATCCGGAACAGCATCGCCCGGTCAGCAGGTGTGGTTACGCGCGGACGGCAAATTGTCAGACGACCCCGTGTTGCATGCCTGTATTGCCACGTATGCCAGCGACATGACGTTGCTTGACACCACACTTTTGCCACACGGACTCGGCTGGAACGACGAAGGCGTTCAGATGGCGAGCCTTGATCACGCAATGTGGTTTCACCGTCCATTTCGTGCAGACGATTGGCTGTTGTATGACCAGTCATCAATTAGCACATCAAATTCACGCGGCTTAGCAGGCGGATCGATTTTCACTAGCGATGGCCAGCTCGCAGTCACCGTGGTACAAGAAGGACTCACGCGGCTTCGTCGCTCATGAAATTTTTTTCATCGCTTCTTCTTACGCTAGTTGCATTCCCTGCAGCAAGTAATTCACAAGTTCAAGCCACGGTAGTACTGACTGTTGCTACACCCCTTGCAATAGTCGAGCGTCGCGTCGATGAGAACGCCGCATACATTGTGTCTCGCCCTGGACGCATTCTTCGATGGGAATACAACACTAAAAAAGTGTCCACCGTTCTCAATATTTCGTCACTCACGACAAACGGAAGCGAACGTGGGTTACTTGGCCTTGCTTTTCGCGGAGATTTTGCGTACATCAACTACACCAATACAGATGGACACACCGTTATCGCAGAGTATGCCGTTGACAAGTCTGGAATATTCCGTATATCTTCGCGTCGCGAATTAATCACCATTCAGCAGCCCTACGCCAACCATAATGGTGGCGACATCGTCACTGGCCCAGACAATATGTTGTACATCGGTATGGGAGATGGTGGCTCTGGCGGGGATCCCGAACGCAATGCACTTAATACTTCATCACTGTTGGGCAAAATGCTGCGCATCGATCCAACCCGAACAAGTTCGAAACCATACACAATTCCCGCTGACAATCCGTTCGTGGGCGTTAAAGGTGCGCGTCCAGAAATCTGGTCGATTGGTCTGCGTAATCCGTGGCGATTCTCATTTGATGATGACAAAAATCTCTGGGTTGCAGATGTTGGACAAAATAAATGGGAAGAGATCAATCTTGCCCAAGCAAAAAATGCACTTCCGGGTGGCCGAGGGAGCAATTTTGGCTGGAGCGCTTATGAGGGCAAGCACCTTTTCAATACAGACCAGACTGCCCCAGCGTCTGTAATACCCATCTATGAATATGCGCATGGTTCTGATGGCTGTTCTGTGAGCGGTGGCGTCAGGGTGAGCAAGACACACCCGATAGTGGCGCTGCGCGACAAGTATCTTTTCAGTGATTTTTGCTCTGGAGTGCTGAAGGGGCTTCAACTTCAAGGAACCAAACTCATTCGCTCAAGTGACCTGGTAAAAAAACTTGGCAGTGTTGTTGCCGTGCAACAAACCTCACGCGGAATCTATGTCCTCGCGTTCGATGGCAAAATCTATTCAATTACCGCCGGGAACCCATAAACATTCCGCGTAGTGACTGATAGTTCTCAATGCAATGCCCGGCGCCAAGCACAACGGCCTCCAGTGGCTGTGATGACATCAGGACCGGAACCGATGTCTCGCGAGAAATTCGATCAGCAAGTCCGCGCAGCATTCCGCCACCGCCAACAAGATAGATTCCGCGACTAATAAAGTCCTGCGCAAGTTCTGGTGGAGCCTTTGATAGACATCGCTTGACAGACAAGACGATCGCAGCAACTGGCTCTTCAATAGCGAATCGCACTTCTTCTGCTGTTAATCGCACTGTCTTTGGTAATCCAGATACCAAGTCACGACCGCGAATATCAGCACTCTGATCTTGCGCTGATGGTTCTGCTGAGCCAATATGAATTTTTATTTCTTCGGCAGTGCGTTCACCAATCGCAACACCGTGTTCGCGTCGCACGTAGCTTTGGATTGTTGCATCAATATCAAAACTTCCGACACGCACTGCTTCGAGTGCAACGACGCCACCCAAACTGATCACTGCGGTCTCACTCGTGCCACCACCAATATCGATAATCATGTTGCCGACGGGTTCGTCAATAGGCAAGTTGGCACCAATTGCAGCAGCCATTGGTTGCTCGATCAATTGTGCATCAGACGCCCCTGCTCTGCGGGTTGCGTCGGTGACTGCTCGTCTTTCTACTTCGGTAATCGCAGACGGAACACAAATCACCACTTTGGGTCGTGTAAATCGCGACACACCAACACGCTGCAGTAACAAGCGAATCATTCGTTCAGTGATATCAAAGTCGGTGATTGCCCCACCACGCAGCGGCCTCACGGCCACGATATAACTAGGTGTTCGACCGATCATGTCCCAGGCTTCGTGGCCAGTAGCCAACACTTCGCCTGATTTGCGGTTGACCGCTATCACGGAAGGCTCATTGAGCACAATTCCGCGACCTTGCATATAGACGAGAGTATTTGCTGTTCCGAGGTCGATTGCGAGGTCACGTGCCATTATCTGTACTGCCCTCTATTTGGATCATTCTCATTACGCACTATTGAATCACGCCGCGCCTGGGGAGAGAGTGCATCAATGTGGCGATGAAAAGCCGAGATGCCGTCATCAATGCGAGTCTTGCGAAAGTCTAATAATACCAATGCAAGCAGAACGACGCCACATATGACTGCGCACAGACTAAATATCGCTGGCAAGATCCCTAATGCAATCATCGGTTCGTACCGTCAATCGCAGTAGTTGCTGTCACGCTATTTGTAGAGTGCTGAGATTTCACATTCTCGGGAGCAACAACGTCATGTGCACCTGTCCCCCAATCAGAGCCACCTATCCAGTGTTCCTTTTTCCAGATCGGAGCAGATTCTTTGAGTGCATCAATCGCAAAACGAGCAGCCTCGAAGGCCATGTCGCGATGAGGGGCTGACACAACGGTCAGCACTGATGATTCACCGAGTGACAATGTTCCGAGACGATGCAACACCGCAACTCGTCCGACCGCTGACCACCGTTTGCGCAATTCTGTCACGATGTCATCAAATTTTTTAACGACTTCTGCTTCAAAAGCTTCGTATGTCAGTGCGGTGACATCGTTACGTCCATCGGCATGATCTCGAACGATTCCAGAAAACACGACAACCGCTCCACACTGCGGCAAGATCGCCCACTCATAGGCCTCTTGGATCGGCAGGGGTTCACTGCTAATAGCACACCAATTATTGTCATTACTGGTCGCCTGCACAGGTACATCGTAGTGTCCCAATGCCGACGAGACTTGATTGCCGACGAGACTTGGTGGCAATTTGGAACTATTGTTGTCCTTCTATGGAAAGCAGTGACAACGACAAAGATGCTTGCGTTGCACCTCCGCCGCTGAACAGCCGCACATGGCGCCATCCCACCGAAATCGCTGATGCACAAAGACAAGTCGAACAATGCCTAGCCAATATTGTTGCGCCGCGACCGATGTCTAAAGAGGCGCCATAACAACGTCACAACGCTGACAATCACCATCACGCTGGCGATGAGGCCAATCTCTTGGCGTCGTTTGGCACTCAGCCCGTCAAAAAAAGAGCCTTCTGTTCCTTCGACATAGGCCTCTTCATTTGTGACTTGCGGAATCCAGCCGAGTTGTTTGAGACGATCGTTTGACACCACCCACGAAAAACGTGAGTACGATCGCAAGCCAGGCGGAATTGGTCCACGCTCGGCGCGCCACCGCATCGCGTCGACCCACTCAACAGCAAAACGCGGTAGACGCAACTGCAATGGCCGTGCCGCTAACTTGCGCAAACGTTCTCCACTAATCGCGCCATCTGGTGACACATTAAAGACACCATCCGGACACTTCTTGCAGCAGATCTCAATCGCAGTATCTAAATCAGAAGAGTTCAAAAATTGCGCGGCAGGCAGACTCAATGACATCTCGCTTCCGGCTGCTTGAGCAAGGGCTGCGACTAACGAACTAGTTGATCCGCGAGTGACTACCGGAACTGGTCGCAGAATCGTTGAAGAGCGACCACTTACAGCGCTGCGCCAATCTTCGACGAGGGCTTCAGCAAGTGCGAATGCGCATACCAGCGAAAATTCAGGGTCAGGTCGAAGAGGTGCTTCTTCAGTGAGTGGCACTGCGTTGTTCTCCCATGCTCCGTACACCATTGCTGACGACACGAACACAAGATGCGTGACTTGACGAGTACTCGCGTCGTCTAAAAATCTGCGTGTTTGTTTGATAAGCATTGCACCGTCATCACGCAACGACGCAAGCGACTGTGCATTCAGCACGGTGGTGCAAGGAACCGTTGTTTGTGCTGATTGGGTCATGCAGAGGAGGCTAACTGCGCATAACCTTGTCACATGGCCTCAGATGATTTGCCCGAACCTCCAGACACGCCAAATCCCTTTGCCGGAATACCTTTCTTTGCCGATATGGCCAAGGCAATGTCTAGTCAGGGGCCACTTAATTGGGATATGGCGAAGCAGTTTGCCGCACTCGGAGCGGTTGGCGACTCACCTGACGACACCCCTGATCCCCAAGTGCGGTTTGCATTTGCCGAATTAGCCACTATTGCCGACATGCATGTGCGTGATGTGACGACGCTTTCGACAGACCCACATAACACACGCACAGAATTACATCCTACGACGCGCGCATTGTGGGCGCACCGCACATTGCAGGACTTTCGTCCGTTGTTTACAGACCTTGCCAATGCTCTGTCACAGCGGCCAACATCTGACGTCAGCCAAGATCCGATGTCGTCGATGCTTTCAGGTCTTGGTGCAATGATGTCACCAGCACTTCTTGGAATGTCAATCGGCTCAATGATTGGCGCAATGGCACAGCGAGCATTTGGACAGTACGACCTGCCACTACCTCGGCCTGACACTAGCCAACTGATGCTTCTGCCTTCATCTATTGAAAAATTTGCCGTTGACTGGAGTCTCAATACTGACGATGTTCGCATGTGGGTCTTGATCCATGAACTCACATCTCATGCTGTTTTGTCAACGACCGCCGTTGACCAAGGAGTCACGGCACTTGTGAGACAACATGTGGCTGCATTTCGGCCAGATGCAAATGCAATTTTTGACAAACTTTCAGATCTCGACATCAGTGATCCAAGTGCCATGCAAAATCTGCAAAGTGTCTTTGCAGACCCAACAGTACTCATGGGCGCAGTTCGCACACCAGAACAAGAACGTATCGCTCCGCTTCTTGATGCACACGCATCGGCCGTGATCTCATATATAGACCATGTCGTTGATGTCGTCACCGAACGTATTCTTGGTGGCAGCAAACAGATTGCAGAAGCAGCGCGGCGTCGGCGTCTTGAGACCGGGCCAGACGCTGTGTTCGTTGAGCATCTCTTGGGTTTAAAACTGTCACATCAACAACTGCAGAGCGGACGAGCATTCATCGATGGAGTGATGCAGCGCGGCGGAGAAGACGCCTTGCTCATGCTCACGGCTAACGCAGCAAACCTGCCGACACCTAACGAGTTGGAGGCTCCGGGCTTGTGGATCGCGCGTCTGGAGCTGCAGTAGACCTTCGTGTCGCGCGCGGCACTTGTTTGACAAACACGACACAACCAGCGATTCCGGCAATTGCTACAACAAAGAAACCAATTTTTCCGGATGGAGTGAAAATAACCGGAAGCAGCCCGGCCAAGACCCACGCCATCTGATTTTGAGTTTCAAATTGTGCAAAAGCACGACCACGGTTTGCGCCAGGGGCATCTCGCTGCACAATCGACTCAAATGCCAGCCGACCAATTGCAGCAGCACCATTGACAATTCCGGTGAGTGCGATTCCGGCGAGTATGCGTCCGGAGAAGCCCGCAACTAGACCCATGAGCGCAAGTGCAATCATTGTTGTTAATAGCATTCTTTCGACAGACATCTTGCGCCGTAATTCAGGGGCAATTGTGTTTGCCCCCAAAGTACAAAGTGCTCCGAATCCAACTGCTATGCCAAACCATGCTGTACCTGCAGTTTCGCCACGCAACCAAAACGCAAGATGAAAGAACATGAATCCAGCACTGCCACGCAGAATTCTCATCATGTTTGCTGCACGAACAACTTGTTGCGAATGTAACTCACGTACCTCAAGGCGTTCGGCACGGGAATCAGCGATCACAACATCTTTGGGCAACTGAAACGCAAAGACAGATGCGGTCACAAATACAACTGCACCAAAACACAGTGTCGCAGGAGTGCTAAAAATCTGTACGAAGCCAGCCGGGAATACCACCACAAAGCCGACAATTCCGGCGATTTGTCCGAGCTTGCTATTTGCTTCAACGAGTCCTTCGTCCCCGACAATTGTCGTTGGCACCAATGCCGACTTTGCAATGCTGTAGGTCTTGGACAATACGAGAGCCGCAAACGCAAGCGGAAACAGTGCGAGAGAATCGACATTAAACATCATGACCACCATCACTACTGCTCGCAATAACGACACGAGCACCATCACAAGGCGCTGACCACCAGGCATGCGGTCTATCGCTGGACCAACAAGTGGCGCCACTACTGCAAAGGGTGCCATGCTGATAGCCAGAAACAAAATGACTTTGGTCCGCGCAGCATCTGGACTGATTGATAAAAACAACGAGTCAGCGAGTGCAACCGCCATGATGGTCTCACCTGCGGTCATCAGGGCATGCACACGCTTGAGCCGAACAAGTGGTGCGATTGGGGCAAGTCCGCCTGGCCGTCGACCGAGTTTGTCTGGCAACGATGGATCGACCGTGTTCACACGGGAATACTAAACCGCGCGGGGCTTGTCGTACTTATATCCAAGACCACGAATCGTCAAAATACAGGCTGGTTCGCTGGGCTGAATCTCAATCTTGGAGCGCAACCTCTTGATATGCACATCTAGGGTTTTGGTGTCTCCGACATAATCACTTCCCCAGACTCTGTCGATCAGGGTGTCACGAGTAAGAACGCGACCTGCGTTGGCCAACAAAATATGTAGCAGTTCAAATTCTTTGAGCGGCAACCGCATGCTCTCACCACGCACCACGACCTCGTGCTGTTCTGGATCGAGGCCAATATCGCCAACCTGAAGAATCGAAGAACTGAGTTCACCACCTCGCTCAGCTGGCACGCGACGCATAACGGCTCGCATGCGTGCAGTGAGTTCACGCAGGCGATACGGCTTTGTCACATAATCGTCTGCTCCAACTTCGAGACCAACCACGGTGTCTATCTCGGCGCCCTTTGCGGTGACCATAATGATTGGAGTAACAGTTTTCTTGCGAAGTTCACGGCAGACATCGATTCCGGACATCTTGGGCAACATCACATCTAGCAGCACTAAATCTGGCTTAACAAGATCGAACATTTCTAAGGCCTGCAGACCGTCTCGGGCAATCTCTACACGAAAGCCTTCGCGTTTAAGGCCGACGAGCAAAGCCTCAATAAATGATTCTTCGTCTTCGACGACAAGAACTGTGGGCATACTCATGTTTACCCTCTCGCCATGGGTAAGCGCAGTGAAAACGTTGACCCTTCACCTGGAGTTGACACTACGTTCACCTCACCGCCATGATTTGCTGCCACATGCTGAACAATTGCTAATCCAAGACCTGTTCCTCCGGTCTGTCGGCTGCGGGCTTGATCGACTCGATAAAAACGTTCAAAGACACGATCAAGGTGTTCGGGCTCGATGCCAATTCCGCAGTCAGCAACCGAAATAGTGACATACCCGCTTTCACAAGTAACCGCGACATCAACTTGTGCACCCGCATTGCTATATTTCACTGCATTTTCACACAGGTTTGTAATTGCCGAAACCAGCTGACGAGCGTCGCCATGACAGACAATATCTGTATCAATCGGTGCAGAACTTATGAAAATTTTATTAGCAACAGCTACCGCATTGACGCGCCCAACTGCCTCCGAGAGAATTGTCTGGATGTTTACTGGCGCTTGATCTGTAACACCATCAAACTCAATCTTTGCGAGTTCAAGAAGATCATCGATAATGCGGGCCACTCGATGGGACTCCTCCACCATTCGCTTGGCAAGACGTTCAATATCGGAATCTGGTTCATCTGCCTCGCCTGCAATGGTCTCTGCCAACAATGCAAGAGCACCTACTGGAGTCTTTAGTTCATGGCTGATATTTGCGACAAAATCAGTTCGCACACGGTCGGTAATGATTCTTTCCGTGACGTCTTCAATCATCAATAACGCACCACCGTTAATGAGTGAAACCGAGCGAATCTCCAGAGTCTGTCCGGGGGGGCCGTCAACATCGACAAGTACGGTTGATGTTCTGCCATGTAATGCCTTGTTCGACAAGGAGGTCATCGTGCGCGCCATGTCCTGATGGCCCCGCTGTTGATCGACCACCACATGTGCGGCACGATTGAGCCACCATTCGTTTCCGCCTGCGTCGTAGATAACCACCCCGATTGGTAGAGCATTTAGCGCAGTCTGTATCTGCGTGAGAGAAACATGATCGGGTATTGCATCAGCGGCTATCTCGGTTCTTGCAATCTCGTGTTTGCGTCGCGACAGTTTCATTAGCTACCGACTGCTTCCGGAACACGCCCTGCCTAGATGGTCGAGCCACGATACGAAATCGAACACCACATGCACACTTGTGACTGTAATACCCACCCAATCAAATTTACTTGAACACGCTTGAATCAGGGCACAAGATGAACGCGTCTACGGCGTGTTGATCTTTAATTGGGGTAACTTGACCAAAAATACCGACCCCTCACCCTCTATGGATGTCACACTCAGGGTTCCGTTGTGATTCGAAATAACGTGCCACGCAATTGACAGACCTAGCCCAGAGCCGCCGGTACCCCTACTTCGAGCTCTGTCCACCCGATAAAAACGCTCAAAAATGCGGGGCAGACTGTCTGCTGGAATACCGATTCCTTGATCAGACACGGACAACACAACGTCCTTGCCCTCGTGCCACAGTGTCAATTCCACAATGCCACCGGCATTGCTGTACTTGATGGCATTTTCCGCCAAATTGCTGATTGCCGATAGCAACTGAGTCTTGTCGCCCACGACGAGCATCGGCTTGTCAGCAAAATGTGTCTTTATGGTGATCCCAGAATGCAATGCAACCGTCGAGATAATTCTCTCTACTTCGGCCACTACTTCGGAGACATCCACTTGGATTTGTGTCTCTGATTTTGTCTCAATTCCGGATAACTCGAAAAGGTCGTCCACCATCTGTGTCATGCGATGAGTTTCTGACTCAATCCGCAGCGCCAATTTCTTTACCGTCTCACGATCTGTTTCACCCTCAAGAAGTTCGGCGAGGATTGCGATTGCGCCAACAGGTGTCTTGAGTTCGTGACTCAGATTAGCCACAAAGTCTGTTCGTACTTTTTCTATTCTTATTTGCTCAGTGATCTCCTCCACTGTGACCACAACCCCATCGGACAATAATGACAGACCACGTATGCTGAAACTTCTCGGTGGTGGTCCTGCAAGATCAAGTTGTGACGTTGCGGCTTCACCCGCCACGACACGACGACCTACTTGATCGATGGCTTGATCAATCAAGACGTCTGTGTGTCGTGCTCCACCCATTTTAGAAGCAACAGAATTTCGCCACTCTTCCGTGCCGTTCTCAGCAAAAATAACAACCCCGAGCGGTAGTGCGTCAACAGCGATTCGCCATTGAGTGAGATCAAACGACGTCACGGTTCATCTGTATTACTGGAACACCGTCGGTATCGTCCTGTGGATTAGCACGTCGATACCGTGCAGCGCCTCTATGCTCTGGCATCCAGCCTGTCACCACATATCTCACACGCTCTCCGATATTTACGGCATGATCACCAATTCTTTCGTAAAAACGCGCGATTACTGCCAACTGAATAGCGACCTGAAGATCGATGTTCCCGGCAGAATGGCTCTCAAATATTGACTGTATAAATTGGCGCTGCAAACTATCGAGATAGTTGTCCATGTCATCAATTGCAGATGCCTTCGCGACATCGCTTTCTTCAAATGCCTCAAGTGCAGCAGCAAAAAGACTCTGTGCTTGTTCGCTCATCTTTGCGATAGTTCCGCGCAGTTTGGGATCTAAATCGTGACCATATATTCGGCGTGCTGCCTTGCAAATATTGACAGTGAGATCTGCTGAGCGCTCTACTTCTGCAACCATTCGAACAATAGACACCACCTGGCGGAGGTCACCCGCAACTGGAGCCTGAAGAGCAATCAGTTGATAGCACTGTTCTTCAATCTCAATTGAGCGAGCGTCCATCTCGTCATCGAATTGAATCAAATAATCTGCACCTTCCAGGTCGCCACCCAGAAGAGCACCTGTCGCCCGTGGAATAGCGTCAATGACCGAGGCAATGAGCGCTGTGAGCGACTGGCGCAAGAGATCTAACTGCTGATGAAATCCGGATCGTAGTTCTTCCATGCCCACACTTCTTTCTGCCAGCTTTTTTTACCTGCGACAAGTAAATCTAGACGAGATACCCAAACGTCAGGGTGCATATTAAGTAAACACGGAGTGAACGAACTACTCCTGGCTAGGAGATGCAGTGCTCGGGATGCCTAGTCGCAATTGAGCGTCTGCTGCCCAGTGATAAAGACGCGACTGGGCATCATTGTCCTCAATGAAATCAACTGGTCCAACACGGTGCCATTCGCCATGTGAGTCCATCTCGTGTGCTACAACACCATCTGCCAGAAGATACGACAGCGTGGTGTCAAGCCACATCTGATGTTTGGGATGACTCACCGGTGCGAGAACTTCGATTCTCTTGTCTAGGTTGCGAGGCATCAAATCAGCAGAGCCAATGAAATATGCCGCCTGGTCGTCTTGTCCACCGTGACCAAATCGGTAAATGCGCGAGTGTTCAAGGTTGCGGCCAACCACACTGCGAACTCTTATGTTGGGCTGAGAAGAAGCACCAGGGCACAAACAGCAGATGCCGCGAACAATGAGATCAATCTGTACACCTGCGTCGCTCGCACGATAAAGAGCCTCGATGATCTCCACATCAGCAATCGAGTTGACTTTGATCGCGATGCGTCCGTCGGCGCCGAAGCGTGTTTCGTTGTCAATAAGTTTGCGTATCGTCGGCCGAAAATGCTTTGGGGCAACGATCAATTCTTTGTAGCCCTTGTCATGGCTGTATCCGGTCAGATGGTTAAACAAATGTGAGATGTCATCACTGATTTGAGGATTGCACGTGAAGAGTCCGATGTCTTCGTACACCCGCGCTGTCTTGGAGTTGTAATTGCCAGTACCAATGTGGGCGTATCGGCGAATACCGTCATCGTCGTTGCGCACAACGAGCACACACTTGCTATGTATTTTCAAACCTGCCATACCGTAAACAACATGCACTCCTGCACGTTCGAGCGCTTTTGCCCAGGTCACATTGACCGCTTCATCAAAGCGCGCTTTAAGTTCGATTAAAACCACAACTTGCACTCCGCGCTCAGCAGCCGCAATAAGGCTCTTGGCAATTGGACTATCGCCAGACGTGCGGTACAGGGTCATCTTGATGCCTTGCACGCGCGGATCTTGTGCTGCTTGGGCAATAAAATCTTCAGTGGAAGACGCAAATGATTCGTACGGATGATGCACCAAAAGATCACGTTCGCGAATGACGCTAAAGATTGAGCGACTCGTTTGGTCAGCAACTGCGAGTCTGCCGGCCGTTACTGGTAGCCACGGTGTGTCCTTGAGATCGGGCCTTGGCAAACGATGCAACTGCCATAAGCAGGTGAGGTCAAGTGGTGCCAAGTGGTACGACACGTCGGTCTTTTCGAGTTCGAGTTCTTCGAGCAAGATTGCCAGCATTCGAGAGTCGATGCCGCGTTCGACTTCAAGTCGCACAGCATTGCCAAACCTGCGGCGACGAAGCTCAAGTTCGACTGCTTGCAAAAGATCGTCTGCTTCTTCATCTTCTTCAAGCGAAAGGTCGGCGTTTCGAGTAAGTCTGAAGGTTGATGCGCCTTCGATTGTCATTCCCGGAAACAATCGATCGAGATGTGCAACGATTACGTCTTCAACTGTCACGAAACGAGTGTCGTCGACTTTGATAAATCGTGTCAAAAATGTCGGAACCTTGATGCGAGCAAACCGTTCTTCGTTGGTGTCGGGATCACAAACAAAGACACCGATACTAAGGGCCAGGCTCGAGACATATGGGAACGGATGAGAAGGATCAACAGCCAACGGTGTCAGCACCGGAAAAATGCGCACATCAAAATCGGCAGTCACCACTTTTTGTTCGTGATCTGACATCTCAGACCATCTACAGAGACTGATTCCGACAGAAGCGAGCTGCGGCATCAACTCATCAAAGACAATGCTTTCATGTCGCGATGTCAAGATGTCGACGCGATGAGCAATCTCAGTGAGTTGCATCATTGGAGTTCGGTTGTCTGGGCCACGCGATGTGACATCGGCTGCAACTTGATCTTTGAGTGCGCCAACGCGCACTTGAAAAAACTCATCAAGATTCGACGCAAAAATAGCGCAGAATTTCAGACGCTCAAGGAGTGGTATTGATTCTTCAGTCGCAAGCGAAAGGACACGTTCGTTGAAATCAAGCCAACTGAGTTCGCGATTAATAAACCTTGGATTCACGATTTCAGCGTATTGAATGATGATTGGCAGCACGCGTCACGACGCACGATGCGACCAAATCTTTGTTCTGACGTCACCCATTGTTCACCTGAAAAACGAGCCTTAGATCTCGTAGTTCGGATCGCCCATGTCCCATTCGATAGAAATTCGTTCACGCTCGGCGTCACGAACGATGCGAGCCATATTGCGACGAAACTGTGGGTCGTCTCTGGGCAAAAGGACAAGACGGGCCAAGACGCGGGCGCGGAATTCTTGGAGCAATACATGGTCGCCGTAGTCGCCGTAGACCTCCCAATGGGGTGAAACGGCTCCGAGATAGGCAATCCGAGCATGGGCAACGGGTGGCTCAACAATGGTGACATCAGACATAAGGACCTCCGCAACGTAGATAAATGGCGCCATAACAACGCCCCGACATTGTATCGGTGAAGTCGGGAACTTTTTGGGGGCGTGGGTCGTCAGACATGACATCAGCAGATCCACCCCGGAAATGCATACCCAAGGAGAGTCATGTCAGCCACACTGCAAGTCACCATTCAACCCGTTCGTCAGCAGAGGATGTTCCAGAATTCACCCACCGCATGGATGAATAGTGGCACCTGTCGGATCTACCCACCAGCTACGTTTTTCCCCACAGATGGCACCGGTGTGATTGCCGCCCAAAAGATCTGCAAAGAGTGCCCAGTTGCATCTAG
>Ga0214919_10004656_pt1 | contig 19934 bp, 23 predicted proteins | sample LL1503_MetaG_FD_177994 | JGI IMG/M metagenome (GOLD analysis project Ga0214919, IMG submission 177994) | Freshwater microbial communities from Lake Lanier, Atlanta, Georgia, United States - LL-1503 | ecosystem: Environmental > Aquatic > Freshwater > Lake | place: USA: Georgia | collected...
TGCCTTATGCGGAATATACCCACGGAACCCGGAAAAGAGAAGACAACCACTTCAATTCGAAAACCGCGTACTTTCCTAGCAAAGGGTGTAAAACGACACCAGAAATGATTAAAAAAATCAATGATTTAATCACAATTAAAAAAGAGTCCGTTACGCGGTGTTTGCTTGGTTATGTCATTGAGCGAACGGATATAGACCGGCTGGAATTTTCGGCTTACAATAAAGAATACCGTGCGGCGGTCTTAAACGCCGTGGAACACGGGGTCTTGGTTGTGCCCTTGGTCGTGAGTTGGACCAAAGAAGGTGTTGCCTTTTATGTCACCGATGAATTGCCGGTGGTTTTTCCGACAGTATAAATTCCGACAGTATATATATGTACAAACTATTACTCGTTTATTTTTTTATCGGATTTTTCTCGGATATCATCTTAAATTATCTCTCCCGCCAAGCTTATGCGCCCCCTGCTATAAAAGCTTTGTTGGTCTATTTTGACCGTGCAAGTATAAAAAACGCTGTCGTACGCGATATAGTCTCCGCTATCTATGCAGGTTTAACCATTGTGGTGGCTATCGTGCTCACCATGTTTTTAGCGTATGTCTTTTTTAATTTTACGCACCCGCAGACCCTGGCGCAATTATTCCGTTTTCTGTTGTTGGCTTTTCTGGTCGGGTATGGTCTCGATGTCTTTATTTATAAGACCGCTTTCTTCGGTCCGACTTTGACACCTTTTTATAAAATCGCAGGGGCCGGCTTTTGGGGTGCCGCTGCGTTTATTTTTACCATTTTGCTCACTTATGGTATCAAAAGTATTTGAATTTTATTATAAAAAATAATAAAATTTTATTAAGTTCGTATGAAATGCGCGCTAATATGTTTATGTAGATTGAAATAAGTTAAGGACGTCGTAGGCTTAAACAATTCTGCCAATTCTGGGTTTAAATGAATCATTCGGCGGTTGGTTAAATCTTGTAATTGGTGGAGTCGGATATAGTCGGTTAGATAGAGTGTCGCGGCATTTCGCGTCGTGGGGGTTTCCGGTGGAAGTTTCATAAAAGCCCCTAATTCGGGTGTTATTTTTTCAAGAATATCAAAGCCGATGATTTTGGGTTGCCGCATAGGTTTGCTGACGGGTTTCTTTGTTTCTTTGGCGATGCTTTTTTCCAAGGTCCGCAATTGAAATTGAAGGTCGGTTAGACTTGTTTTAACTTTTGTCAGATTTTGTTGAATCGATTCAATTTGCATCGCGCAAGTGGGTGCTATTTCATTTGCATTTGGCACCACTATTTCATTTGCCACTATTTCATTTGCACTTGGCACCACTATTTCATTTGGCACCATTTCATTTGCGCTTGGCACCATTTCATTTGCTTCGTTTTGCATTTTTCTTTGGGTTTACATTTCAAATACAATATAATTTTAAATCAATTTTATAATGTATTTATTGAGCGATTTCAATAACAGGTTGGCGTTGGCGTGGCTGGGTCTTTTGATGGGCTGGCTCCGTGCGTCGTCGAGGTACAACCATCCACTCCGTTTGGTCGGATTTATCTAGCTGTGGGCGACGCAGCTCTTGCTTAGGCTGAGCTTGCTTAGGCTTAGACTGTCTCGGTTGGCCTTGCTGCGCTTGTGTCTGCTGCGCTTGAACTTGCTGCGCTTGAACTTGGACCTGCTTAGGTTGGCCTTGCTGCGCTTGTGTCTGCTGCGCTTGTGTCTGCTGCGCTTGTGTCTGCGGTGCTGACCGATAGGAGCGAATTTCATTGCGGGTTTCACACATTAACTTGCCGCCATTAATACCACGCACGTTTGTCGCATGCGTGTCTATTTTATTTTCCCGCGCAATCGGCGCAATTGTAAATTCCACATACTCGCCTTGGACCAAATATTTGTATTGGGTTTGTACGACTCGAATCTCACTGTGATGTACAAACAAATCTCGCTCTTCGTTTGTCTCGCCTACGGTAATAAAACCATATCCCGCCTTATTGTTGAACCACTTCACGCGGCCGCTGGTCACGCTTGGCTCGGCTACGCTTGAGTCTGCTACGCTTGATGCTGTTTCACATGGTACGCTTTCTGTTGCCATTGTTATATTCATAAAGGCATGTATCTTTAAGTAATTATATAATTATATTTTCATGCTATATTTTTATGCTATAATTTCATGCGATTTTCTAAAAGCCCTCGCAAATATGCGTAGTTCGGCTTGTCCGCAAAACCTAAATTGCGACAATAAAGGACAAAGAGCGCAAACTCGCCAACCGTATGAAGCCAATCAAATTGTTGTTTGATTTCTACCACACGGGCAACTGTAGGTTGCTTCTGCCAACTTAATTGGCCGTGGTATAAAAAAAGCATGATATAGCCCAGTGTTTCTAAATCATCCCGGCGGCTTGCGGTTAAACCTTGGTGAACATTCACACTCATATAACGCGTGGTGCCTACAATGGTTTCGTTGGTTTTTATATGACAATGGCGCGATTTCTCGTCGAGAAATGATTTCGCCAACCCAAAATCAATTAAATACAGTTCGCTAATCTGTTGCGCATTGGTTTTCAAGAGAAAATTCGCCGGTTTTAAATCCCGGTGGATAATACCTCGGGCATGAATTTGTTCCACAATCGTGAGCATCTGGAGGGCCAGATGTAAAACGACCTTTAAAGACATTTGCTCGCCATATGTTGTATGCAGCTGTTCGACCGATTGCTCTAATAAATCCATGACTATGTAATTAAATTTACCCTCGGTTCCTGAGGCATAGAGCGATGGGATACATGGTATATCCTTTATTTTTTCGTAGATGGCTACTTCGTTTTGATGGAGTAGCAAGTGCTCGGCGGCCATTATTTTCACAGCAAGGGGGGACACCCCCCTGACCCCCCGTGCTTGGGGAGGAGAGGTGCTTGGGGGAGAGATTGGTGAGGTGCTTGGGGGAGAGATTGGTGAGGTGCTTGGGGGAGAGATTGGACTTACATTCTCAGCGCATCCACTTTCAGCATCCGCCTCTTGCGTCCGCCCTTCCCCAGAACGGGGGGTCAGGGGGGGCACCCCCCTTGCCGAAAATATTTTTCCAAAAGAACCCTCCCCGATTTTTTTCAACAGCTGATATTTTCCCGCGACAATGACGCGCGCCATATACTAAATGGTGTTATTGTATCTATTTTATATTAAAATTGATTTAAATCATTAACGCTATTATATAATAACTTACCCTTTCAAAAATGGTTATTGTTTGCGCTCAGCCTTACCCCATAACCGAGGATTCTTATATGAGCGATAAATATAATCGCAATGCTTATATGCGGCCAGGACTACCGCTCATGTTAAGTGACTTTCAAAAATGGGCCATCAAGGCTATTGTCGAAGGCGACAATGTTTTAATAACCGCACATACGGGCTCAGGTAAAACCTTGCCAGCCGAATTTGCCATCAACTACTTTGTTAAGCAGAAGAAAAAGGTCATTTACGCCTCGCCGATTAAAGCCTTGTCTAACCAAAAACTCTACGATATGCGCAAGAAGTTCCCGCATATTTCCTTCGGTATTCTCACTGGCGATTGTAAGGATAACCCGGAAGCCGATGTCTTAATTATGACGACCGAAATTTTGCGCAATACCTTATTGAATAAAAAAATAAACCAAACCAAATGTCTGGAGCACCCGGCCGCCGCCTGTGGCTGTACTCCGGCGCATATGCCTTTACTCTTTGAAATGGATTTTGAAACCGAATTGGCCGCGGTCGTGTTTGACGAAGTCCATTATATCAATGACGCCGAGCGCGGGTCCGTGTGGGAACAAGCTATTTTGCTGCTGCCGCCCCAAGTACAACTGGTCATGCTCTCTGCCACCATTGACCGACCGGAAGATTTTGCGGGCTGGATAGAGATGGAGAAAGCTAAACAGGCCCTGGCGTGCGCCCAAGTGACCAAGAAAATGTACTTGGCACCCACCTATACCCGCATTGTGCCGCTGACGCACTATATGTGGCTCTCGGTAAATGAAGGGGTCGTGAAAAAATCCGCGAAAACACCCTACGAAAAGAAAATCGAACAACTGCGTCGCACGCCCATGCTGATTGCGAGTGCGGGCGGGGTCTTTCAAGAAGAAAATTATTACAAAATGAAAGATGTCTTGGACTATCTCAGCAAAAACAATACCTATATCAAACGCCAATTCGTCTTGGAAGATTTACTGCGCTATTTGAAGGAGCAGGCGATGCTGCCAGCGATTTGTTTCGTCTTCTCGCGCAAAAATGTGGAGCAGGCCGCCAAAGAAATCAGCTTCAGCCTTTTTGAAGAAGACAGTGGTTTGCCAGTCTTGGTGGAGCGCGAGTGCCGGCATATTTTGGCGAGCAAACTGCCGAATTACCAAGAGTATTTGGATTTACCCGAGTATAAAACTATCGTTGGCTTCTTGGAAAAGGGTATTGCCATTCACCACGCGGGCATTATTCCGGTCTTACGCGAAATGGTCGAACTCCTCTTTGAAAAAGGCTTCATCCGGCTCTTGCTGGCAACCGAGACTTTTGCGGTGGGTTTAAACATGCCCACCAAGACGGTTATTTTCGCGGGCTTGTCGAAATTCAATGGCTCGACCATGCGACAGCTTTATCCACACGAATACACGCAAATGGCGGGCCGCGCCGGGCGCCGCGGTATCGACACCCTAGGGCATGTTATTCATTGTGCTAATCTCTTTGAGCTGCCGCTGGCGTCCGAGTACAAGCATATGCTCACCGGGCCGCCGCAGAAACTCACATCGAAATTCAAGCTGTCCTTTAATTTGGCCCTTTCGATGCTCGAAGCCAAACAAGATATCATGGCTTTTATGACGCAAAGTATGCTAGCAGCCGACATTGGGAAGGAGCTGAAAGGGTGTCTACTCGCCGAAGAGCGCGAGGAGGAAGTAATAACAAAAAAGGCAGAGCAACTCCAGCTGTGCCGCACACCCCAACCGGTCCTGGCGCGTTATAGCGAACTGTCGAGCGCAGTGACGTTGCTCACGAATAGCGCCCGGAAAAAGGCGCGTATCGAATTGAATTCGCTGGAAGCCGAGCATAAATTCCTGGTGGCCGATTTGCCGAAATTGACCGCGCTCTATGATGCCCAAAAGAGTTACGCGACCCTCCAATACCAACGAAAAAATACCAGCGACTATATAGCGACGACGGTCGCGGACTTGAAAACGATTCTGAAAAAAAATGGCTTCTGTACCGAGGCGTTGGAAATCACGGCGAAGGGCCGGGTGGCCGCGCAGCTCCAGGAAGTGCATCCGCTGGCCATGGCGGATTTGTATTTCGGTACGAATAAATTCGCCAACTTGGATGCGGCGCAATTGGCTGGCTTGTTTAGTTGTTTCTACCCCTTGAATGTCAGTGATGAATTTCGCACCCACTATAGCTCTTTGCTGAACGAGTTTACCTTACAGATGAAAGAGCGGTTGGATTATTACCTGAAAGCCGAACAAGACCTGTTCTTACAGACCGGTGCCAATTACGATATCGCGTACGACTTGCTGCCGTATGTGATACAGTGGTGTGATAGCTCCGATGAAGCAACCTGTAAAGTCCTTATTCAAAAGGTGAAAAACCAGACGGGTACCTTTATTGGCGAATTTGTCAAAGCATTATTAAAGGTCAATGCGATTGCCTTGGAATTCGAACGGGTGTGCGAGGCTACGCAGAATATGGTTTTGTTAGAGAAGCTGCGAGAGATACCGAAACTGACGTTGAAATATATTGCGACGAGTCAATCGCTTTACTTGTAGGACCCGCTTTCTATGTTTACGCTTTGATTTACCCATTAACTTACGCTTTGACTTACGCTTTGATTTTATCTTACGTTTTCTGGACATTTTACGTCCTCCTCCAATTGATATTTCTCTTCTTATTTCTTTTAGATTAAATAAAAATTCATTTATGTCTTCTATTTTCTTATCAATAACCGTATCCGAAAACATAGGGTCCTTCGTATAATTATTAAGTTGATGGTCCAACTCATCTGGAGTATTCGATTCATTTCTTGAAGAGCGTGATACATTCATTTCAATATAATCAGGTGTTCCATCTCCTCCGGTTGAACTATCTGGGTCGATAATTTCAACAGTACAATCCTTATTATCTTTTTCAAATATAAATTCTCTCAATGGATTTTGTAAATATTTTATAGCAATGGCTAACTCGCTATGAAATAAATTACATTCAGATGTAGGTGTATTTTCGCAGGTCCAGCCAAGTATTTGTATATTATCTTTTTTATGTTTTAGAAGTTGATTAAATATGTCAATCAATTGAAATAATAAAGTGATTTGTATTCGGTCTTCATTCAAAAAACTATTTCGCGTTCCTGTATTAGAATCCCACGCACGAAATACATCATATATCGTTGTTTCATATGTCATTGTTCCGGTGCAAGGATACCCTGGAACATGTTTATCTATTATTATTGTTTTATTTCCAAAAATAGCACAATCTTCAAAACCTTCTATTTCTATATTATTGGTATAAGCATAATCCGAGCTATAGTTACGAATAAGCGGAACAATTAAACATTTATTAAACAGAAATTGAAGATATTGATTCAATAAGAAAGTAGGCGTTCCTTCACAAAGTTGTGTTTTTTTACTACTTAAATTAATAAAAAAGGATGATTTATTTGACTTGAATGTTTTACATGTTTGTATTCCATATACTTTTTCTCCTGCATTTTTAATACGCTCTCTTATGTAGATGTCTATATTGCTTGATGAGAACCATACGGCTTCATTGTCATCTTTAACGCCGCAATTTTTACTAATTGCTTTACCAAGTGGAATAAATGATTTGTCTACATCACGCAATAAACCGGCACGATATATTTTTCCTTCGTTGAACTCTTGTGGATGACGAAGTATATCGTTTTCCAATATAAACCTGAAACATTCCAGAAGAGATTTTTTTATAAATTCTATTTCTTTCTCTATAAAGGGTTCCGTTTCATCTGGCAATTTTAATAAATTTCTCTTTATTAGCTTTGTTAGTAATTCATCGTATTTACTATCCATAAAATATATAAATAAAAAATTGAAATATATAAATTTTTTATTTACATCTTTAAAATCAAAAATGAGCACAAAAGATAACTCGGGCGCAAAAGATAACTCGGGCGCAAAAGACAATTGGGACGATTCTGATGAGGAGGGTGATGATGCCCCCCTCCAAGCAGCCAAGGGCGAAGACCTGCTTCGATTTGAATTATATAAACCAGAGGATATAGTTGCGCCAGTCGAAACGGACGAGGAAGAGGAAGATTACCCGCAAGCAGAGCATAAAGAGGTGGTTGTCGCAAGCGCAGCAGAAGAGGACTACCTAGAGGATTACGAATCCGACGAATACGACGTTTATGAAGACCAGATTGATAAAAAACTCGGGCGCTATGTGTCTTGCCGTTAATAAAATAATTCGACAATTTCCACCGTTTTCTCGACGGGATTATCTATCCAATACTGAATTTGCTGTAGCAAGGTGCTGATGCGACCATTCCAATTTTTTTCATTCTCAATACACATTACCCCTAATTTATTTAATCGCCAACAGGATTTTATTTTATTACCACTTAGGTCTGTATAACTGTCGGGATTAAAACGAATAAAAACAATCGGTCGATGACCAACATCTTGTGACAATTCCATTAAGCGTTTATTTTCGCAACTACAATCGTAATTCGTGTGTTTATTTTCATCTACTTCTATTATTAATAGATGAGTGCCTAAATCGAGTAACAAATCGGGACGTTTACTTGAACATCCGTCTTGTATTTTTTTATCGGCAATCCAAGTTAAATTCGGGAAAACTTCTTTAATTCGGTCGACCACCTCTTTTTCTTTGGTTTTGTAGTTTCTTACATTTGGTAATTCTGGAAACATATGTATAAAACAGCGTAAACAATGACCGTTGTATTTTTTATTAGCCATTGATTCACACCATTCATTTTTACACAACGCTGAACCACCGCATATTCGACATTGAGATTTTGTTTTATCGTGTGTACAATACATTCTATCACATTTATAACATTCTGTATATATTTTATCATGTGAACACCGATATTCAATCGCACATTCTTTACACTTATAAACATCAATATTATGTATACAAATACTTGTATGACGAATACTTTTGTATTTTTTACAAGATTGACAAATAGAAGGATTATTATGTTTGCATCTATTATTTATAATTAATTCTTTTTTACATTCGGCGCATTCATCTGTGTATATAACATCGTGTTTACATACGTAAAAATAACACGTGTCGTGATATTCGTCTTGTTTTAAATCTGTATATACATAATCTTTTATTGTCACTATATCACATGGTATGGGTTGATTCGGGTTGCAGGCGGAATAGAGGAGAGAGAGAGCGTCTGTTTTAGATACGTTATATGTAATGGGGTCATTTGATGATATAAAACCACCATAACTCCAACCATTATAATAATTAAAACCGATACATTTACATCTGTATTTCTTATTATCCTTTATACTTTTTTTTTTCCATCTTCCTTGTCTTTCCTTTTCACATTCAAAACAATATACTATATTATTATTTCCATAATTTTTATGTTTACAGCATCCATTACTATATTGACTATATTTTTCACATTCTTCACAGTTTAACTCATTATAATGTGAACAACAATATTTTGCGTATACTACGTTTTTCTGTAATTTTAAATCGCGCTCTTTTTTACAATCTACACAATCTGATTTATTTATGTATCCTTTAACTATATAATCAGATTTAACTGGATTATTTGGTTTAAGACGTTCAGAATTACTTATAGTAAAATTTTTATTAACATTATTGTGTTCTTTACATAATAAATAACCATCACATGCTTCGCATGTATTTTTCTGTAAAAACGATTTATATTTCTTATCTCCATTATAAAATTTAATGTGTCCGCATAAAAAAGACATTATATTAAATAGTAAAAAACATTTAATATAATTTAATTAATAAAAATTCTCCTCGGGTTGGATTTGAACCAACAACCTTTCGGTATCTATGTACTTCAACGTACCTAACAGCCGAATGCTCTGAACCAGGTTGAGCCACCAAGGATGGATTTTTTATTAATTTGTCGGGCTTCCTACCCAATTAACCATAACGCCGTTTATTTAAATACTTTTTTTCTATAAATACATATAAAATGGAAAATAATTGCGATACTATACTAAAAATTATGAAAGAGTCATTTAATCAAATAGAGGCATATAAAAATAAAAGATACAATACAATACTCCAAACAATTGAAGAAAAAATAGAAATTGATAAAATAAAAACGATGAATATATCAAATTACTTGAAATCTGTTGAAGTTTATTCTATATTTTGTAATAAATAACTTACGCAATTTTGTTATTTACACCTTCGCACATTTAAAACGCCGATTTTTTAAACTTAAATATAAATACATAAAGTAATATAATGGAAAGAATTAGAGAAATCCTTCGTATTACGAAGGATATTCCTAAGGGGATATGTATTTCACCAACAGACGATGTAAAAAAAGATTATATTACAACCTTACCATCCATCTTTTTTAATACGACAGCAAATCCTATAAGGAAGTCATTAATAACAGATAGTTATTTGTCTGAATTAGGTTTAGATAAACAAACTTATACCGAAAGAGAACTTGATGAAAATTCTACATTAATATGTAAGCATCCAGAGTGTATTATTGAAAAATATGATACTATGAATTGGACTGAATCAACATTTGATACAATAACTCATATTGCAGATTATATCTCTGCTGATTATAATAACGAGCATGATTATTATTATTGTAAAATTTATTTCATTTATAATAATATAATTGTTTTTATTGTAAGTGATAGCGAAATATCAAACCCATCTATTCAATTTCAATATGTAAAATCTCAAATTGATATATGTGATTTGGATAAAATTAAAAAACCATTTAAATTTTTATCGGCGTTTTAAATGTGCGAAGGTGTAAAACGCCGAATATATATTATAAAATTGAAAAATAATAAATAATATATATTACATTTAATCAGTCAAATGGATAAATTAGAGAATGAAACGTGGGAAGAATATGCTTTCAGAAATAATTTGTTTGTAATCAAATATGCTGATAAAGAAAAAATGACGATAGATGATATAACGATTCCGATTCATACAAATCTAAATCCAAAACATTATAATGCAGAGGTTTATCATAATAGAATCAATTTTGGCGAAACCAGTTATATATGTTTTATTGATTTTATAATGAGCGAACTCTACAATTTAAGAAATAAATATAAAATGGGTTGGTATTGTGACCAAATATCTAAAGTTGAACCAATTACGAAGGAGCGTGAAGAAGATATTCATCGCCAAAAATGGTTATTTGACCAACTCGCCTATTGGGAAAAAAAATATACAGTAAATGAAATAAATAAAAAAAGAAATATTGATGTAAAAAACCGATACTTTGAATTAAAGGTAGCTATTTCGGAATCACATAAAGAACAATTAGATGAATTACTTGCGATAGTGAGAGGTTCATCTATACAACTATTAGAAGGTGAATACAAAAGTAATATGTATTCGGAAGAGTATTGGCGTGAAAGAGAAAAAGAAAAGGAAAGAGAAAAAACACAAAAGAAAAAAGAACGAGTTGAATTATATCAGAAATATTTGAAAAATAAAGAGATAAAAACCCAAATTACGGAGTTAGAACAAAAATTAAATCAATTAAAAAGTCAAATTGTACGGTAATCGGCGTTTTACTTGCTACGCTGATAAATGTCCAATGGTTAAAAGTATTTAAATCCCGCTCTACATAAATATCAGCTCTAGTGGTGAAATGTACCTTGCCAAGGTCTAGGCACGAGTTCAATTCTCGTCTAGAGCATATTAAATACATCGCCACCGGAATAAATTATTAATATAATACAATAATGTATGTTATTTATTGTTTGATAAACGAATCCTTAAAAGAAAATATTGTAAATGTAGGTCTGGCGGATTCCGTGATTGAATTGAAACAAATGGTCAAGCAAATGAATACAGCTTTTTTACCGACGCCATATACGATTTTTCTCACAAAGACTGTATCGAATCCGAATCATATCGACACTGTTTACACTTTATTATGTAAATTTGGAAAACATCTCTCTGGCACCTTCTTTGAAATTTCCCTTGAATTTATTACACAATTGTTTGCGATTGGTGGTGATGCTAAGTCTTGCGATGCTAAGTCTTGCTACGCTAAGTCTTGCAATATAGCAAAATATAGTATCGTTCAAAATGGGACAGAATATATTATACCAAAAGCTATAACTGTAGAAAATCATTATAATCATCTAAAAAAGAATTATACTGACCTGGATTTATAATCATCTGCCTGACCACACCCGATTTATCATTATATGTGGATTACGATAACCTTCCGCATAATGCTGCCAATTCACTCGGTATGCGCCAGGATAATCTGTTAGAATGTTGCCGAGTAAAGAAGGCTGGTCTTTTAACTTTGGTTCTACCATATAAGCCAAGAGGGCAAACACTCTTTCCATGGCCTCACGGTCCGGTCGTGATTTCACCTGTTCCACACACTTTAAAAAATTATAGTTCGCAAATATACGGTCCACACAGTCCAGTGTAATTAGACTGGCCGCGCCAAAGCAACCCAGCCAGTCTGCTTTCGCATAATAAAGTTTAAACAATTCGGCGTTCGGTTCACAATAGTTCAGAAAAGTGTCATTTGTATCATTCTTGGCACCTTCTATACCTTGACCTAAATATGTATCAAAATGCCATAAAAAAAGCACACTTTGCGTTAATTCAGGCAATTTACTTTGCAGAAACATACAATCATGCATCACGACCATCGTCGCAAAAGGCCGATATTTCCAGCCATAATGATAACCTAAGATTTCCCCCGCGCCTGGATAGTCTGATTGAACTAAAGAGACATTTGTATATTCATCTGTAATATCATCACGCATCTTGGAGTTATCATCAATAATGATTATTTTTTCTGTGTAAAACTTTCGTATGCATTTGACGCATTCACGCCAATAATTTTTATTTACTTCATTGCTGATATTGCGCATAACAATAAAGCCAAAGGGTTCCATTCTAAGAGAAATATCGTCAGTTCTATTTATATGATTTGTAATCTTATCTTTTTTGACATTTTCGCCTCATCCAAAAAGAGATGTGCCGAAAAATAAACCGTCGTGTAATTGTTGACTTCCTTTGGACTTTGGACCTTTGTCAGCATTTTCGTCTCGGCGATATAGACTTTATAGGTATACATGCCTTCGCTTGTACCCGTTTCGCTTGGACCTGCTTCGCTTGTTGTACCCGCTTCGCTTGTTTTTTCAATAATGTACCCTAAATACGTGCGGTCCGGATTTTTTTCATAGGTTTGTAATAATTCCATTTCATTCTGTAATTTCCGCCCAGCCTTGGTTTTCATATTGATGGTCGCTATTTGCCCCTGCCATTTTTCCTTGAATTGTTTTGCTGCCGCCGACCAAGACACGGTATCCTCGAGAATGTCCAGCATATTTACCAAATCCACCATGCGCCGAATCGGCGAGGACAGGTGTACATAACAGTCTAAGCCAAGCAGCTCGTGTGGTTTGGCATCGGCGCAATATTCCCCCGCCACATTCTGTAAGATATATTTTAAATCCGGTGCCAAATGGTCATACAACGCGGTTTTTTTCGTAGCGCGAAAGATGCCGCTTTTTTTGGCCTGTAGAATTTTCGCACATTCATGATTGAAGCGCAGCATACAGTATTCCACGACCGTATGGCTCGACTGGATTTTATCCACATAGGCATACTCTTCATTTAAGGCCTTGACGGTTTCGTGCAACTGTTTATACGCCGTGCTTTTTAATAATTCTGGACTGTCATACGCATAGTTTTTTTCGACGCAAATCAGCGCGCTCGCGTAGCTTAGCTTTTCAAACTGCTGGAATTTATCCAGCGTAATATCCAAGACAAACGCTAACCGGTCTGTTTTTTCGTGTAAACTACAGACATTCTCCGAGAGCGCAATCGGGAGCATCGGGATTTTCTGGTCTGGGAGATAAATGGTAGCAACACGCTCCGTCAGGTAGGGCCAGAGTTGATAATATTCCAACATCAGCGGCACATTCGCAATATAGATGCTGAGAATGGTTTGGCCGCTTGGGAGTGTACGCATACCTAACGCATCGTCGATGTCTTGACAGCCTTTGGGGTCAATGGAAATAATGTGGAAGGCTCGGCGGTCTTCGATGTCTGCGCCATGCGAAAGGGGATTTAAGGTATTTTCCCGCAAAGCCCGCAAACACATCGCATTCAAGGTTTTCATGCTGTCGTTGAGGCATTTATTCGCCAGTTGATAAGCCAGGTAAGCGGCCGGCTCCTCGGTGGGACCAAAGGTCGCCAACAGCAGGCCTTGCGGATGCTTCCCCGCCCAGTCTTTAAAGCGAAAGCTGATGTACTTGTCAGTGCGGATTTTCTGGAAGCCGATATGTTTCTCTTCATAAGGCACTAAAAAGCAAGGGAGGTGGTCGGCGTCCGGCACACATTTATAGAGCATTTTCGTACCCGCACGCCCGTAAGTTTTTTGGCTCGTTAAAAGGACGCCGCAAATCGTGGCTTTTTCTCGGTAAGGCGAATGGATAAGCTGGCCGCTGGCGTCAATCGTATCGCCGTGGAAGAGTTTTTGTAAGAGAGGTGAGAATGTTGTTTTTAGTTGCTCCGCTTGCTGCTTCGCTTGCTGCTCTGCTTGCTGCTCTGCTTGCTGCTCTGCTTGCTGCTCCGCTTGGTAAGTCCATTTGGTATAATCTCGATTGGCCACGCATAAAGTAAACATAGTAAGATACACTTAATATGTTTGGCTATATTTATTTCAATTTTCATAAGTATTTATGTGCTAGTCCGCTTATGCTTGCTATGCTTGCTATGCTTATGCTTGCTATGCTTATGCTTATGCTTGCTATGCTTATGCTTGCTATGCTTGCGTGTTTTCCGCCCCCCGACTTCCAGTGTATAATTCGACGAAGAATACTTGGGTGGGGCCCCTTCAATTACCAGCCCAGGCGAGCCTTCCGGTGGCATATCCGCATAAGGACGTTCGCGTCGGTTTCTATAGGTTGGTTGGCGTCCAGGGAAAGGATTGGCTGGTGGCGTTACTTGTCTGGCTTCATCCGCATATTCTTCCCACTCTTCGCCTTCTTCATCGTAAAATTCGCTACTCCCTCGCGGGTAAGCCGGCGGCATTTCATAGCGTGTCGGATTAATATATTCTTTTATAGCCCACTTAAATTCATTTACATCGGCTGCGCCATTCACTTTCGTAACCAGCCCTTCAAACCGTCTGCGCTTATCCACCCCCCGTCGCGCGAGTAAAGCCGTCGCAATAATTTGCCACCGCGCTCTGGCATTTATTTTTTTTATGACGCCGTCTGGTGGATACGGTTTGGCTGTCGGGGAATAAGGCACACGGTCCATCCCGTTGTAATACGGCCATTGGGTTTTCCATATCTCGTCAAAATCCGCTTTCATTTTATTCATTTCCTGTATGTCCCTGGCCGATTCGGCCAATTTGTATTCATCTCTCTTTATACGCAATAAACTCCGTATGGTTTTTATAGTATGGGTGTATTGTTCCGCTAAAGCCGGGTAATACATTGTATTCCTTCGCGTGGTTGGCATATATATTAAGGTAATAAAAATATCAATCAACACGTTTTGTCAATCAAAACAGCCTTGGCGATTCTTTTCATGATTTTATTCTCGCTATCGACAAATTCCTCTTTGCCGCCCATGGCCTGGCTTATCATTTTTACGTAGACATCGTTGAGATGGTGTTGAATGTTCATACAGTTGGGATGCTTCTGGCTCCACGGCACCAAGAGCGAGCTGTTCTTATAGGTCACATACTTTATGGCGAGGCGGAGCTTGTCGTTGGTTGCGTTTTCTTTGCCCCAGATATTATCATCCTTAACAAACATGATTTCACGCTTTGCGTCGCTACAATGAATCGGGCGTTTGTAAATATCCAATTCACCGAGTTTGCGTATAATAATATTACTAATGCCTTCTACATAACCGAGCGTGCCGACCTCCTCCAGGTCCGAGAGTTCGAGGGTCATTGAATCGATAAAGTCTTTTAAATTCATCGCGTCCTTGCATTTCTCGTTCAAGAAGACCTGTAGGTTGAAGGTTTTGTTATAACTATGGTTGGTGTTATGGCTATTACTATTTTTACACAATTCCATCATTTGTTTTTGTAGGTCCGCGTTGCTCTTGATTAATTCAATAACAATGGTTGAAAGGGCTTTGGGGTCATCCTCCGGGGTTTCTTTTTTACACATTTTTTTATGATTGTAAAGACTTTGCCGAAAGATATATTTTTTGTCACAATTCACACAATTATATATTTTGTTTGGCGAGTTTATTGGCGAGTTTTGTAAGCTATTGGAAGCCTTCGTGTGTTTGCGTGTGGCTAAATGTTTGTTATAATCACTTTCTTTAGAGCATTTATAATCACATAAATCACAATGGAATTTTTTGGCGAGTTTTGGCGATAATTCGGTAAGCATAAGTAAGCGTATATTATGTACATTTATATAAATTTCCTAAATACTTTTCATAAACACTTAAAAAATTAGCATAACAACATTTTCTGCGAATTTTTTAAAATGAGAGCATTATGCTCACAACTGCTTTTTTCGTCCGGTTTTTGCAGAGGCGATTCGGCCTTTTCAGAAAATGGACATTTTTAAAATGTCCAAAATGCAGTTCTGAGTTTCAAACGCCAAAATTCGATTTTCAGAAATTATGGATTATATTTATAGAATTACGCAAGGCATTAGCGTGGCTGGCGGTTGACCCGGCAAATCATAATAATCTGGTTCGCAGTTGTATTCTTTCAGCAGGGGAAAAAGGAAGGGCGGATGCGTGAAAGAAGCATAATTCTCGAAAAGTTGTGCGCCAGCGGGAATATCCTGAATCGCATAACAATACCCCGATGCCAAATCGGTTTTACAATTGGCGAGGGGTGAATGATTGATGTATTGGCCATCGTCGTTGATTAAACAGAGTACAGCCCCTTTGCCAAAACTGGCATCCAAGAACCTTTGCTGCTCTTTGAGCGACAGTAAACTCTGTAAATAGGCAATGCTTTGGGCTTCGTCATATTCAAAGACATTTTCGTTTAATTTATAGGTCCAGATACACGTGCCGGCCGCAACATCCGCTAAAACATACAGGCCTTTGCCGTACTGCTCGGTTTCGCGAATTTCATACGGAATGTTCATTGTGCGTAATAAGTATAAATATAGATGTCTTTATATTTATAAAAAAAATTGAAATAATTTTAGCCGTAAAAGTATTTCAATAACCTATTCAAGAAACTAGAGAGAGATGAATCTCTTTATTCTGTCGCTCATTCAAAGAGAAATTGCCAACTCGATGATGGATAAACATGTCAGCAAAATATTATTGGAAGCCGTTCAAATGCTTTGTTCGGCGAAGCGAGTATTAAATCCCGACGATTCATCGAATGAACGGTTGTATAAATTGGCGCATAAAAACCATCCCGTGACCATTTGGTGCCGAACATCCAAAGCCAATTTTGTCTGGACCTTGGATTTAATTGAAGCACTACACAATGAATGGCGCTTTCGTTATGGTCACCCGGATACCAAGCTACACAAATCTTATATCATGGCAGAGTATTTGAAAGAAAATATGCCCAGCGATGATTCATTCGCACAAAAAGGCCTCACTCCGTTTGCGTTAGCCATGCCCGATGAATATAAAAGCGCGGACCCGGTTCAATCTTATCGAAACTATTATATGTCAGCAGACAAACAGCGAATCGCCACGTGGAAAAAAGGCCGAGGAAAACCCGATTGGTATATCGTTGATTCATAAAGAATGTCTTTATGAATTAAATGAATTTTTACAGACTTCTAACATTTGTTTTTGTAATTCCGTATTGCTTTTCACCAAGTCGAGAATAATGTTTTTTATTTGCTTGATATCATCCTCCTGATTCTCGATTGGCGGTGATTCTGTTTTTACACATTTTTGTTCATGATACCATAAACTATTACGTGCGTTATAACCTTTATTACATATTTTACACGAAAAAGGGTAGGTTGGGATTTTTTGTTCTATCGCGGTTCTATTCAGGTGTTTAGATGTTAAACAATGTTTATTATAATCTTTTTTGCTATTGGTGCTGGTATTACATAGTTCGCAAATAAAACGTCCGGGGATAGTTGGTACAGATTCATTTATTGTAAGTTTTTTTTGATGTTTTGTTGTTTTATTATGTTTATCAAATGAGATAGAATTAATACAATGAATACCACATGAATTACAATAAAATTCTGATTTATCCGTATATATTTTCTTTATCACTTTAGGTTTTGGGAAGGGTTCGATGCTATTAAGCGTGGCGTTCAAGGCTATAAAATATTCTTGTTCCCTTTTTCTGGCTTCATAATGGTCGGCGCATTCAAAAAAATTAATAATTTCCATTTTCCAATTTATCCAACCACCGTTGGCGCGAATGACCTCATAGAGTTTACAGTTATGGTTAGATGATTTATTATTCATACAGCTTTGTTTATGCCCGTGCTTCCGCTGAACAAAATTGGTTGTATGACCCACGTACACGTCCGTTATTGTTTTGTCTTTACACGTTATTTTATAAATAATCGTATTGGAATAATCTATCTCCGTTTTTGGCATTTATATTATCAGTAATATTATATTTATATCATAAAAATCTTATAAATATATTAAAAATATCCCATCAGCAACTCTTGTCTATCAAAACAGCCTTGGCAATTTTTTTCATGATTTTATTCTCGCTATCGACAAACTCCTCTTTGCCACCCATGGCTTGCCCAATCATTTTTACGTAGACATCGTTGAGATGGTGCTGCGTGTTCATACAATTGGGGTGCTTCTGGCTCCACGGGACCAAGAGCGAGCTGTTCTTATAGGTCACATACTTTATGGCGAGGCGGAGCTTGTCGTTGGTTGCATTTTCTTTCTCCCATATATTATCGTCTTTAACAAACATAATCTCTCTTTTCCCATCACTACAATGTATCGGGCGCTTGTAAATATCCAATTCATTGAGTTTCCGGATAATAATATTGCTTATCCCTTCCACATAGCCGAGGGTCCCAACATCCTCCAGGTCCGAGAGTTCAAGGGTCATTGAATCAATAAAATCTTTCAGATTCATAGCGTCCTTGCATTTCTCATTCAAGAAGACCTGGAGATTGAAGGTTTTATTGTGAGAATTGATGGTATTGTTCTGAATGTTTGAGGTCTTACACATTTCCATCATTTGTTTCTGTAAGTCGGTATTGCTTTTTACCAAATCCATTATAAGATTTTTGAAATCTTTGTTTTCCGTAATTAGCAGGGTAATTACGTCCTTTTCATCTTTTTTATAGAGCTCTGCTGGCACGACTGGTTCTGGTTTTTTACATTTTTTTTTGTGATACCATAAACCATTCCGGTTTTTATAAATTTTATTACAAATTTTACATTCATGGATATTTTCAGTAGTTTTGGTATGTCCAAGTTCAATTGTGCTCATTTTTTGTTCACATACCCGGTATTTGTGTTTTTGCGTATTTGTGTGTTTTTTGAAATTGGAAACATCAGAGCATTTATAATCACAAACTTCGCATATTAATGTAGATTTTATGCTCGCAGTACTTTCAGTACTTTTTGGTTCAATTGGGTTCATATATTTCTAAAGTGATTATTATTTTAAATAGTTTCCGCGAAAAATGTTGAAAAAATTAGCATCACAAAGTTTTTCAACATTTTTCGAAAATGAGAGCATTATGCTCACAACTGCTTTTTTCGTCCGGTTTTTGCAGAGGCGATTCGGCCTTTTCGGAAAATGGACATTTTATAAATGTCCAAAATGCAGTTCTGAGTTTCAAACCTAGAAAATTCGAATTTTATGATTCTTGACTCTTATATAACTTTATGTCTATTTATGTAAAAGCATAGGTTATTTTCGTAGTTAGCGCGAACAGCAGGCCGCCCCACAGGGTATCCAGTGCGACCGCCCGCGCGTCCCATTTCGCCAAGATAGTGTAATTGGTGGTTTCATAAACCCCGTAAATGACGAGACCCAGGAAGAACGCGTCCGCCAACGACCGCTTGGGTGCAATAATAAAGTAGTTCAATCCGAGAATCAAAAGGATATAGCAAAACAGCGCTCCCACAGGGTTAAACTTTATCCGGCTGCCTTGGATAGACTGGACCATGGTGTTGAAGAAATTACTGAAAAGAGAGAGATAGATGAAATCCAAACCGAGCATGACCGCACCAGAAACGAGAAGTTGTGAGAGTTTCATATATATATATATAAAATCATATAAAATCCGGTTTAGACCCATCAATAAAGGCCGGAATCGTCGGTCCATCGTAATCAATGGTAAGTTCGGTATCGGGCGGAATAAACGCGCGAGCCACTGCGTAATAGTTGCCATCGGTCATTTTTCTTAATTCAATATTGTCTTTTTTGGAGTGGTTGAGTAGGGACCCAAAATAAGGCGTAATTTGAAAGCCATCCGACCGCATTCGAATGGCGAGTTCGATGGTTTCATTGGGTTCAAACGCCCGGGTGGAAAAAACACCGACCCCGTGAATGGGCGACGGGCGAATCGCATAGAGGGGTGCAGGCCGCACCAGGAAAACAACCAGAAAGCAGAAGGCCAAAAAGAGAAATTTAAGCATACTATATTATAGTTTGATTAAACTTTTTTAAAGAGGAGCGAAGCAGGGTGGACTTTGGACGCATCAAAAATGAATGTTTTTTTGTTTTTCTTCGTCAGCTTGCGCTTGGGCTTTTTCTTATGGGTTTTATATAGTTTTGGCATATA
>Ga0214919_10004657_pt1 | contig 19929 bp, 19 predicted proteins | sample LL1503_MetaG_FD_177994 | JGI IMG/M metagenome (GOLD analysis project Ga0214919, IMG submission 177994) | Freshwater microbial communities from Lake Lanier, Atlanta, Georgia, United States - LL-1503 | ecosystem: Environmental > Aquatic > Freshwater > Lake | place: USA: Georgia | collected...
GAATTGTTGAAGTTCCTGGTATCGCGAAACCAAGTGTTTCAATCATAAGTGCCACTGAACTTGCAGTCCCCATTGTGTTACATGATCCCAAACCACAATTTAAACAGTTCTCAAATTCTTTCCATTCGCTTTCGGATAATTCGCCAGAGCGAAACGCTTCCCAATTGCGCCAAAGGTCGGTTCCAGTACCAACTCGCTTACCTTTAAAAAAAGGAGCAGGACGTGCACCACCAATAACCATAATTGTCGGTAAGTTCGCGCTGAATGCACCCATCAGTGAACCGGGAACACTTTTATCGCAGTTAGCTAGTAAGACAACACCATCTAATGGATAAGAACGTAAATATTCTTCCACTTCCATTGACAGCAAATTTCGGTAAAGCATTGCACTTGGCTTCATCAAATCTTCTCCCAGAGACATAACTGGGAATGACAATGGCAATCCACCCGCTTCTAATACTCCAGCTTTTACCTCATCAACAAGTGCTCGAAGCGGTAAGTTACATGGATTTAAATCACTTGAAGAGTCTGCTATTCCGATTATGGGCTTTTTATTATCCGGTCCGACTTCAACTCCCACAGAGCGCATGACAACTCGATGCGACAACGTTGTTTCATCATTGCCAGCAAACCATTCACTGCTACGCACAGATTTCCCCGTTCAGCAATGTTTAACGTTGTTAAACATTGCATAATTTTATTGGCTAGCGTTAGCCTTCCATAGGTCGGACTGGTGTCAAGTATTCCCGCTTGATGAGAGGAATAGAGTGAAAGCACTTAGAGTCACTAGAGTAAATGAGATAGCTTTACTTGATCTGCCAAATAAGAAAGCAGAACCGGGTGAGATTCTACTTGCTCCGATTGTAACTGGAATTTGCGGCACAGATTTGGCCATTATAGAAGGTGGTTTAGATCCAGCATTTATAACTTACCCAGTAACTATTGGACATGAATGGGTTGGAAGAGTAATTGGTCACGGTGTCGGCGTAACAAATCCCGCAATCGGGACTCGCGTCGTTGTAGAAGGTGTAATTCCATGCGAAACCTGTGGTGAATGTAAGAGTGGTGCAACAAATAGATGTGATCTTTATGATGAAATCGGCTTTACGCGTGATGGAGCAGCCGCTCAAGAAATTACTGCACCTGCAAAACTTGCCCACCCTTTAAAAGATTCAGTGAGTGTTGAATCAGCACTTCTTGTTGAACCCGCCGCAGTTGTTTTGCAAGGATTCTACCGAGTTTCACCTAAGGTTGGCGCCAAAGTTTTAATCATTGGGGATGGAACGATTGGTTTACTGGCTGCAAAGTTGATTCGATTGTATGAGCCTGCATCAGTTTCACTTTTGGGCTTGCGTCAAGAACAGAGCGAGTTAGTAAAAATAGCTGGAGTAGATCATTTTTATACTTCAGAAGAACAGTTAACTGAAAAATATGATTTTATAGTAGAAGGTGCAGGAGCTTTAACGGCTGTGGCGGCTGCATTAAATCATTCCCGCAGGGGAGCACATATTCTTTTGCTTGGGTATCCAGATCATGGGGCGAAGTTGCCTGTTGTGATTGATGATTTAATTAATAATGATTTAACAATTCATGCCTCTTTCAGTTACACCCAAAAATCCTGGGCAGAAATTGTTGAGCTATTAAATAGCGGGAAGATTGATCTATCTTTCATCGCAACGCACAAATTCCCATTAATTGAATGGGAGTCGGCTCTAGCGACTATCCATGGCGGAGATCATAAAACCAACGTTCCTCGTGGCAAGGTATTTTTAACCTTGGACGTTGACTAGGATTACGCAATGGCGCGCAAAGCAGATGGTCAGTTATCGCATGATCTGCTGCCGGGTGAAAAAGGCCCACAAGATGCTTGCGGAATATTTGGAGTATGGGCACCGGGTGAAGAAGTTGCCAAATTAACTTTTTACGGACTTTATGCGCTCCAACATCGCGGACAAGAATCAGCCGGAATTGCTGCAAGTGATGGCGAGCGAATATTTGTATATAAAGATATGGGATTAGTTTCTCAAGTTTTCACCGAAAGCGATTTAGAAACACTGACTGGCAAGTTAGCGATCGGCCACGCGCGGTATTCCACAACGGGTGGAAGTACTTGGGCAAATGCCCAACCTACTTTGCGCTCTACAAATAGTGGAACTCTCGCTTTAGCGCACAATGGAAATCTAACTAACACCGGAGATTTAGCGGAGCGCGTCCAAAAAAACAGCAATAAATCTGGAGATAAAGAACAAGCAACAACTGATACAGAGATTATGACCGCACTTATCGCCGGTCAACATGGTGACAGCGTCGAAGCAAGTGCACTTGCCGTACTGCCAACTTTAGAAGGTGCTTTTTCGATTGTTTTTATGGATGAAACTACTTTATATGCAGCGCGCGATCGGCATGGAATTAGGCCGCTGGTAATTGGAAAATTAGAACGTGGTTGGGTAGTCGCTAGCGAAACAGCAGCGTTAGATATTGTGGGCGCTAGTTTTATTAGAGAGGTTGAGGCTGGCGAATTTATTGCAATTGATGAAGATGGTTTGCGTTCACAGCATTGGGCTGTTGCTGAGCCGCGCGGTTGTTTATTTGAATATGTATATCTTGCCCGCCCCGACACAACGATTGCTGGTCGCGGAGTTTATGCAACAAGAGTTGCCATAGGTGAGCGTTTAGCAAAAGAGTTTCCAGCAGTTGCAGATTTAGTTATTCCAGTTCCAGAATCTGGAACTCCTGCGGCAATCGGCTTTGCAAAAGAATCTGGAATTCCTTATGGTGCCGGATTTGTAAAGAATTCTTACGTGGGTAGAACATTTATCCAACCAAGTCAAACAATTCGCCAACTTGGAATCCGCTTGAAGTTAAATCCATTGCGTGATGTTGTCGCGGGCAAACGCATTGTTGTCGTTGATGATTCAATTGTGCGCGGCAATACCCAACGCGCAATTGTGCGAATGTTGCGTGAAGCCGGTGCTCATGAAATACATGTACGTATTTCTTCCCCACCTGTTAAATGGCCATGTTTTTATGGAATTGACTTTGCGTCCCGTGCCGAATTAATCGCTGCCGGGCTTGAAATTGAAGAGATTAGACGCTCAATAGGTGCTGACTCACTTGGTTATGTATCACTAGAAGGTTTAGTAGAAGCAACAACTTTGGCTGAAGATAAATTGTGCAAAGCCTGTTTCGATGGTGTTTATCCAATACCTGTTCCAGCAGATACAACTGCTGGTAAGTTTTTACTGGAGCAGGCGTGAGTAGTTATGAAGCCGCTGGAGTAAGTATTGAAGCTGGTGAACTTGCAGTTGAATTGATGAAAAGTTCTATCGCAAAAGCATCACGACCTGAAGTCATGGGTGGGATCGGTGGATTTGCCGGATTATTTGATGCAACGGCTTTAAAGAAATTTAATCGACCATTACTTGCTACCTCTACTGATGGAGTTGGAACTAAGACTGAGATTGCGCGTGCTCTCGGAAAATACGACACCATCGGTGAAGATTTAGTGGCGATGGTTGTGGATGATCTTATTGTTTGCGGTGCTGAGCCACTTTTCCTTACTGATTACATAGCAGTGGGAAAAGTTATCCCAGAGCGCATTGCTGAAATTGTTAGTGGAATTGCGCGTGGATGTGCTTGGTCCCGCACTGCACTTATTGGCGGCGAGACAGCCGAGCATCCACAACTTTTAGAAGAAGATGAATTTGATTTAGCGGCAGCAGCAACTGGTGTTGTTGAGCATGAAAAATTATTAGGTGAGCATTTAGTAAAAGCTGGCGATGTGGCTATCGCAATTGAAAGTAGTGGCGTGCATGCAAATGGCTTTTCACTTGTGCGGCATATTTTAAAAAATGCGAAACTAGATTTAAACAAGAACATCGCCGAACTAGAGACAACACTTGGCGAAGCTCTACTAACACCAACAACAATTTATGCGCCAACATTGCTTGACTTGATAGCTGATATTGAAGTTCACGCGATGGCACACATCACCGGTGGCGGATTGGCTGCAAATACGGCGCGGGTTATGCCGAAAGATTTGCACCTAACTATGGACCGATCCACATGGGCGTTGCCAGAGTTATTTAAATTTTTGGCTGCTGAAGGCAAAGTCGCACAACCTGATTTGGAGCGCACTTTTAACTGTGGGGTGGGCATGGTTTTGTTGGTTCCACCCAGCTCGGTAGATCGGGCAATCGCTCATTTGGCCGGGTCCAGTCCTAAGGGGATCAGATCCTGGGTCGCCGGACAGGTCGTACACGCTCAAAATGCCCCCGGTGGGGTCGCATTGGAAGGTATGTACCGAACGCTATAAACTCCGCCCTACGTATAAATCAACCGGGTATACCCCGGGGCGAACTGTGTAAGGGGGTCACGCTATGGGGCGCGGCCGTGCAAAAGCGAAACAGACAAAAGTAGCTCGCGATCTGAAGTACTCATCGGCAGAGATTGATGTTGAAAAATTAAGCCGCGAACTTCACAGCGATGGCAGTGACCGACGCAAAGAGGATGACATCGATCCTTTTGCTGAGGGCAATTACATCCGTCGCGCATAACTTTTGAATTAGTAGCAGTATTACTTTATGAGACCAACGCCGTATGTTGCTTCGTTGCGCATATACGAACCTATTGAAGCATTTGATCCAGTAGATCGCGTTCGCTGGAAACAAGTTCCAATGAATATTCACACCGGTAATGATGAACAAAAATTAGCGTTGCGGCGAGTCATTAGACCAGAGCCACCATTTGCACAAAAAGATGGTGCACACATTTTGGAACATGACGGTGAAAGATTTGTAGCTCCTTGGTCGACTGCAATCCGCACTTGGGCAGCACTTGCCGATTTCAAATCAATGCTGCCAAGTACCGTATTTCCTTTCTTTTTGCCGCAAAATGTTGAAGAGGCAATTAGTGCCGGATCTGAAGATTGGGAACCAAGTGCTCCACATATTTTGACCGAAACATGGGCGATACCTCCGCGCTGGTTTTCACTTTTTGTTCCAGAAGAAAGATTGCGTGGTGATTCACCAGATGGTCCCTTTACAATTTTACGTACCAAGATGGAACATGCACGCGAACGCATTGCAGTTACATACGCTGCTGTATTGCAAGCTTTTGGGGACGGAGATGTTTCTGACGAAGTAAAAGATTTACTTGAGTGGTTAGATTTATTTCATCTACGATCAATTGTGGAATTAGATTACGGTGGACTCGCTGGTTTTCTGGTACAACTTGATGGATCACTCGATTTAGATACTTCAGTTGAAGATGTACACATATCAATTCAGGGTTTAATCGCTGGCGATGGAGTGGCTGCCGGTCGCGGGTACGAGCGATTAGTTAGCCGCTGGCGCCGGATCGCCGCATTCGAATATGCAACTTAGATTCGTCTAAGTGCGGATCAAATTTCGAAAAATTAATTTTCCAAAATTCTTGCTGGGTTTCCAACTACTGTAACAAAGGGAGGAACATCATCTATAACTACAGCCCCCATTCCTATTGTGGCACCTTTGCCGATTACTCTTTTTTTATCTCTTGTGCCGGGAAGAACCGTGGCTTGGGCGCCAACGTAAACATTATCTTCAACTAAAATATGGCCGTTTATTCGCGCACCCGGGCCTATAGTGACGAAATTTCCGATGCTACTATCGTGAGAAACAGAAGAAAAATAATTTAAATGCACAAAATTTCCAATTTTTACATTAGGTGATACAAGTGAAAACTGTGAAAATATAGGCGCGGTTCCAATTTCTGATTCTTTAGAAATCGAGGCTAAAGTTGAAATTATCGGGAATGGCGTACAATCAAAAGAAGACATACGATTTGATATAGTTTCTCTAACATTTGGATCTGCGATAGCAACTGTAAAATTAAGAGGAAAATCTATTTTCCTTAAGAAAACCTCTTCAGAGATAATTTGGACGTCATTCAGAGACTTGGAAATAGGATCAGTTTCAACAAAAAAGAGATCAATTAAGTTTGATTCTTGAACTAAATGAAGATTAGAACGGAAAACCTGCATCGCTTCACAACCATGGCCACCCGCACCATAAACACCATAAATCATTTTAATCCTTACTTAAACCAATATCTATTCTATGCCAATACTATACTTCGCTCTAGTAGAAATAGTAGGAGAATTTACTTGATAGGAGTAAAACATTAAAAGTTTCCCGCTTCCAATCATTGAGCCATCAGTGCCCTCAATTAGATCATGGATTAAACTTTTAAAGGCACCGTATAAAAGTAAAACATTCACAAATGGTGGAAGGTTAGCTGCAAGTGCCGAGGAGCTTATGGCAAATTGGAATGGAGAAAGCAGGAGTGGATACCTCTGCTCTAGCAACACTTCAGGTCTAATTGTAACGCTAATTGCTTTAGGAGCACAGCACAAGAAGGTTTTACTTTCAAATTTTACATTCCCAGCAACCATGCAATCGGTGTTTGCCGCTGGTGGAATTCCTATTTTATGCGATGTAGATCCAAGTACGTGGGAGTTGTCTGTTGAAAAAATAGAAAATACTAGAAAAGTTCATCCAGAAATAAAAATAATATTGCACACCAGGGTATTTGGTTTCATTCGAGATTTATCCGAGATAGTTAACTATTGTGAAAACAACGCTCTCACACTAATAATAGATTCAGCAGCTGCTTTTCCGGTGCACCAAATTAAAACAAATATTATGGATGCAGAATCCGTCGAAGTGTTTTCACTGCATGCAACTAAACCACTAGGGATTGGAGAAGGAGGACTGGTAATTGGAAGTTATGATAATATTCAAAAAATTAGAAAAGCTGGAAATTTTGGGTTAGAAAAATCAAATGAAACTTTTAGTGACGGAATTAACGCAAAAGCTGATGAATTTTTAGCCGCAAGAGCGATAGCAGCATTTGAAAAGTTTAAATCTGGTGGCAAGCTTAGGCAGAAATTTGCAAAAGAATTGTTAGAAGAACTTAAGCCGATTAAAAAAATTACTTTGCCTGAACACACTGGAGATACCTCATGGTCCTTTTTTCCCGTAAAATTCCAAAATGAAAGTCAACTGCTGCAATTCCAGAAAAAAATTGAAGTTGTAACAATGAGTCGACGATATTATAGACCTGCACTATTTTCAGGCTACTCAGGTGATAATCTTTTGCATGCGGCTCCAGATCTTTCAAATTCAATTGATTTAAGTGATACGATTTTATGTCTCCCGATACTCCCCAGCTTGAGTAAGAGCATTAGAAAAGAGTATTTTTCTTCCATAAGTAATGCGCTCACGGAAATAGTTTAAATTTGAACAGATAGGGATTTGGGTTTTGCAAGCATGTTTAAACCTGCTTTTCTGATAGATTTTCAGCGTGCAGAAAAAAAAGGTTTTAATAACGGGTGGAGCAGGTTTTATTGGTTCTGAATTTGTTCGGCAGATGTGCGAAAATGGAAATTATCAAATAACCGTAGTAGATTGCTTAACGTATGCTGGAAATGTAAATAATCTGAGCACAGTTATAGAGTCTATTAATTTTGAAAAAATTGATATTAGAAATAAGAAAGACGTTAATAAACTTTTCAAAGAGGAGAATTTTGAAATAGTAGTTAATCTAGCTGCTGAAAGTCATGTCGACAATTCTATAAAACAACCCGCAATATTTCTTGAAACGAACATCATTGGGACACAAAATCTCTTGGATGCTAGCGTAAGAAATGGACGCCCACTATTTGTGCAAATTTCAACAGATGAAGTCTATGGTTCTATTAGTGTTGATTTTGCTTCAGAAGTTTATCCATTAAAACCCTCTTCTCCATATTCAGCATCTAAGGCAGGGGCGGATCTCATTGTGGCTGCTTATGGAAAAACTTATGATCTCTCTTACAATATAATCAGAAGTGTTAATAATTATGGCCCACATCAATATCCTGAGAAATTGATACCGTTTTTTATAAATAGAATTCTCGAAAATCAAACGGTACCTATTTACGGAACAGGAATGAACGTTCGAGAATGGATCCATGTTTCTGATTTTTCTCGAGCCATCATTAAAGTCATAGAAAATGACAACCGTAACGAAGTTTACAATGTTTCAACGGGCACTTTTAAAACTAATCTAGAAGTAACAAAGTTTATTATCAAAGTTTTAAATAGGAGCTTGGATTTAATTACTTATGTTGAAGACAGACCTGGTCATGATTTTCGATACGCACTAAATTGTGAAAAAATTAAATATGAGACAAAATGGAAGCCCCTTGTCCAATTTGAAGAGGGATTAACAGAGACAATTAATTGGTATCGAGATTTGCATGCTATAGAGAGAAGTTAAAATGAGCAAAGAATGTTGTGGAATTATCATGGCTGGAGGAAATGGGACAAGACTATCTCCTCTAACGATTTCAGTGAATAAGCACTTACTCCCTGTTTATGATAAACCTATGTTTTATTACCCACTTTCAACATTAATGATGTCTGGAATTCGAGATATTGCAATAATTACAAAAAAAGAGGATCGCATTGCGTACGAAAGGCTCCTGGGCTCAGGTCAACAACTAGGAATTTCCTTAACGTATTTAGAGCAAAATGAGCCCAAAGGTATTCCGCAGGCGTACGAAATTGCTTCTAAATTTATTGGTGACAGAAATGTAGGTTTAATTCTTGGAGACAACATTTTTCTAGGACAAGGGATGGGCAATCTTTTAAAGAAGGCTTCTCAGACGTCACATGCCGAGATCTTTGCTTTCCCTGTAAAGAACCCAGAGGATTATGGAGTGGTGGTGCTTGACGAGAAAACGAATAAGATTATAAAGATCGAAGAAAAACCTAAAACAAAACAATCAAACTTAGCAATTCCAGGTTTGTACTTCACGAATAGCGATGTCATAAATAGATCTAGAAATTTAAAACTATCATTGCGAGGAGAGTTTGAAATTACTGACGTTTTAAATTCTTACTTAGTGGAAGATAAACTAGATATTGAAATTTTTAGGAGAGGGATTGGATGGATGGACGCTGGTTCGGTAGAATCACTTTACTCTGCAGGAGAATTAGTTAGAGTTCTTCAAGAGAGACAGGGATTAAGGTTTGGGAGCCCAGAAGAGATATCTTGGCGAAATAAATGGATAAGTAGCGAAGAGCTCCTTGCCTCGGCATTAAAATATAGAGAGACCTCTTATGGAATTTATCTGAATTCCTTGCCAAAGGATAAGATCTTTTGAAAAATAAGAAGCCGGAATGCGTTTTAATTTTAGTTGACAATCTTAATGTAGGTGGCATACAAAGATTAAGTTTAGATGAATGTTATTGGTTGAAAGCTGAAAACATTAATAACACTATACTAGTTCTTGGAGAACCTACTGGAATAACAACAATCGTAGATGTAGATGGTGTTTATTTTGATACAAATAAAATTCAGATAGTTTATTTGGGTAAAAATAAAATAACGCAATTTTGTAATTTAATTAGATTCTTTAGGAAATCCTCAAAAAAGAGTATTGTTATTTCGCACTCCGCAGGGGGGGTACCTTTTGTATTTTTGAGTCAGATTTTTACTTTTAAGAAGATCAAAGTTTTTTTGTGGATACATCAAGCAATAACGCTTTCAAAGCGTAGGCAGGCCAATAAAAGAATTTTTTATAGTTTATTTTCGGTAAAAATATTTTTTGGGGCTAAACATTTTCAGAATGAGTGGCAAGATTATGTTAAGAATTCAATTTGGAGATTTTTCTATTATAAGCAAGGTTATTTTGACAGAATTGGAGTTTTTTTACCACGCGTGACTTGGAAAGAACACGAGCAAGTTCATTTTTGTAAAAATCTACCTTCGATTTCTCATTTAATTTTTGCTTCTAGAATGTCTGGCTGGAAAGGTTTTGAAAAATTTCAGGAGATTTGCTCCAATTTGATCGGTAACGAAATCCATTCCATTGTTATGAGAATTAACTCAAGGGAGAATCTAGATGCAAGGGGTACAGTTAATGAGTTTGAACATTGCGCTACCAATCTGAGCCCCTCTGAAATCTATACTAATAGTAATTTGGTTCACTTTTATCCAACAAGCTATGGAGAAAAAGTGCGCTATCCACAGTCAATTGGATTGAATGTGCTTGAATTTATTGCGCTAGGTATCCCAAACTTAATTTCACAGGAAAGTTTTTTAACGTTCCCTGAATTGCGGAATTCACCACTTGTTCAAGTTGTAAATTGGGAATCTTTGCGTGATGTAGAGGTAGCCTTTGAAAAAGCAAAATCCTTAGATGCGGAAGAGCGATGGAAAGAGGCAAAATCTCTTCTTGGCGCAATTTCAATAGATAATCACATGGATACCATTTTGAAAGAATTTTTAGAAGGTAATTGAGGGACAGAAGATGGGGGAACAAAACTTCGTTTTTAACGTACTTTAATCGAAAGACTTGGGCAAAACAGGGGCTAAACTCATAATTAATAGTACTTTTATCAAGAAAATAGGATTTTGAGTACTAAACCCCCCTTGTAATTTACCCTATTACGGGTGAATACTCCCTAGTAACTTATCAGCAACAGTTGAGAAAACGGCCGAGACTAAATCCACCGAAAAAGGGGAATGCAGGGATGAATCGAAACATTGAGAATGAATCTCTGCTCACCCCGGCAGAAGTGGCAGCTATGTTCCGCGTTGACCCAAAAACGGTCACACGTTGGGCAAAGGCCGGAAAGTTAACTTCGATTAGAACACTTGGCGGGCACCGCCGTTATCGCGAGAATGAAGTCAAAGCACTTCTTAAGTCGCTTCCGGGAAATTCCAACAACTAACAAGTAATCTCACCCTCGATGAAAATAGATTTGATTGGATACATCGGGCTTTTTGTTGCATCGCTAATTATCGCCGCGACCACTACGCCACTATTTCGTAGCCTTGCAGTAAAACGCAAGATCCTTGATACGCCAAACTCAGAGCGCAAGATTCAAAGAACGGCGGTCCCCTACCTTGGGGGGTTTGGAATCGCATTAGCCGTTGTTGCTACCACTTTAATTGCAATAACTATCTCTGATGCCTCAACTGAAAATTATCTTTTAGCGTTAAGTGTTTTAGCCCCAGCTATGGCACTAGGTTTAATCGGTTTCATTGACGATAAGAAACATTTAACTCCTCTTTCCCGGTTTATTGCTCAAACTTTTGCTGGAATATTTACCGCATTGGTTTTGATTCTCACAAATACAGTTGGTAATCCAACTAACTACTTAGTTCTTGATGTGTTGTTGACCATAGTTTGGGTTGTTGGAATTTGTAATGCTATAAATTTCTTTGACAATATGGATGGAGCTGCTGGTGGGATTAGCGCGTTCGCTGGATTTGGATTCGCAATCATTGGTTTGCAAAATGGCCAATATTTTGTCGCCGCATTCGGATTGGTATTGAGTGGTGCTTGCATTGGGTACTTATTTTGGAATTGGAACCCAGCAAAGATTTATATGGGTGATGCCGGGGCGCTTTTTATTGGCATCATTCTCGCTGCACTTGCAGTGCGCGTGGATCCCGTTTCGGTAAATGGAGCCACAGCTTTTTTTGTTCCTATTTGCGTTCTTGCTCTTCCAATTCTCGACACGACTACCGTCGTGATAGACAGAGTACGTCGCAAAGTTTCACCTTTTGAGGGTGGACTTGATCATTTATCACATCGGTTACGTCGCAAAGGTTTATCAGTACGTCAAGCAGTAACAACTCTTTGCCTACTTGAAAGTATTTCAATTTTGATTGGATTTTTAATCAATATGGATGGCAATACTTATGATTCAAAACTTGCAACCCTGGAAATAATTCTAGGGTTGAGTTTATTAATTTGGTTCTTGAGAATTCCAGCTCAGGATTAATTCATGGAGCCCAGATTCATTTTTATTACATCGCATGAAACAGACTATTCGCGATCCGGGGTGTTGCTCTCATACCTTTCCAAAAAGGGACTGATATCAGGAGTAATAAAATTCGATTCTTGGAGATCTGTTGGCACATTTGCTTCACAGATTTTGATAGAAAATAGAAAAACTGATTACTACATTGTTATGAATCCAAGTCAATTTCTAACTCCAATCGTAAGATTTCTAACCTTAAAACCGATCATATTAGATTCTGGCTGGCCCCTAACAGAAAAAAGTAAAACTAAAGATACTTCAATCACACAAAAAATTCAGAGAGCAAAATCTTGGATTGTTGATTTAGCGTCTATGCACTTAGCAAATTTAGTGTTACTTGAATCTGAAATGCAGAAAAATAAAACTTCTAAAAGATTCATAGTTGCTAAACGAAAAATTCGTGTTTCACTAACGGGAACAGAGGAAGAATCTTTTGCAAATATTTCAAAAGTTTTCAACTCACCTAAGCCTGATTTTAAAGTAGGTTTTCGTGGAAAATATACTTTAGAGGCTGGCTTGGAAGTTCTAGCAATGACAACACATCTCTGTATTGATCCAAACGTTTCCTTTCTAGTAATAGCTCCAAATATTCCTTCGCATATTACTTTTGCTGCAAATACGATAGTAAAAAACAAGCCATATTCGAATAAGAGGGAAATGGCTGAAATGCTAGAAACATGTGATGTTTTACTTGGTCAACTCTCTGATCATCCGAGGCTAAAGGTGACAATTCCGCACAAAGCCTTCGAAGCGGCCGCAATGGGGAAACCATATTTAACAGCCAGGGCAACTGGAATCCAAGAATTTTTAGTGGAAGGGGTTGAAGCTGACTACTTTGAACCGGGGGATGCCGTGGATTTGCTATTGCATATTCAAAACCTTAAGGAAGAGAAAGAATATTGCAAACTGTTAGGCAAAAACATTTCTCAAAAATATAAGACTATGGCCTCCGAGGAGGCCATAGGTAAAAACTTCTTAGCTCTACTGCAAAGAGATTAAATTTTTACCAGGCGTGAGCTTCTGGTGAAGTTTTGTAACCCGGGAAGATTTCATTTAATTTGGTTAAATGTGAAGAAGTTAATTCGACATCCAGGGCACGTAGCGCTGAATCAAGTTGTTCTTGTGTACGTGGGCCGATGATTGGTGCGGTTACTGAAGGTTGAGCAAGTAACCAAGCGAGTGCTACATCACCAGGTTCTTGTCCGATCTCAGCACAGAAATTTTCATAAGCTTCGACGCGAGGTCGGACAGAATCTAGTGCATCTTTAGAACGACCCTCGAGACGTCGTTTGCCATCACGTTCTTTCTTTAGTACCCCGCCTAAGAGTCCACCATTTAGTGGTGACCAAGGCAAAATACCAATTCCATAGTGCTCTGCTGCTGGAATTACCTCGCGCTCAATGTCACGAACTACTAAGTTGTAAATAGATTGTTCTGAAACCAAGCCCATAAAGTTACGTGGAGTGGCTGCGCCTTGTGCTTGTGCTAAATGCCAACCACCGAAGTTACTACTACCGACGTAAAGAACTTTTCCTTGCGCAACCAAAATTTCCATCGCTTGCCAAACTTCTTCCCATGGCGTGGTGCGATCGATATGGTGCATTTGATAAAGATCTATGTAATCAGTTTGCATTCTTTTTAAACTTGCATCGCATGCACGGCGAATATTTAGCGCCGAGACACCTTTGTTGTTTGGCCACGGATCCATTTCTCCATAAAGTTTTGTAGCCAAGACAACTTTTTCGCGACGTTCCCCTCCTTTTGCAAACCAACGACCCATAATTTCTTCAGTACGGCCCCATTGATTTACTCCACCATAACGATTTGCGGTATCAAAAAAGTTAAGTCCATTAGCAAGCGCGGAATCCATAATTGAATGCGAAGTTGCTTCATCAGTCTCAGGGCCAAAATTCATGGTGCCCAAACAGATTCGACTTACGGATAGACCAGAACGACCAAGGTTTTTATATTTCATGGTTCAACACTAGTGATAAAAATCATCAAATAAAAGTCGCAGATCGGTTTGGATCGGCTATATTTAAAGAGTGAAAATACCGTTGGCCTCTTTGGGATTTACAGAATCCGATATAGAAGCGGCAATCGATGTCTTGCGTACTGGTGAGTTAACAATTGGTAAGAAAGTAGCCGAATTCGAAACGGCAATGGCTGCGTATCTAAACGTAAAACATTTCATCATGGTCAACTCAGGCTCTTCAGCAAATCTGGCAATTATTGAAAGCTTGGTAAGACCTTCAAGTGGTGAGCCATTATTGCCGACTGGATCTCGAGTAATCGTTCCTGCAATAGCGTGGCCAACCACAGTTTGGCCGATCATCCAATTAGGTTTGGAGCCAGTATTTGTAGATATAGATCAAAGAACATTAGGGCTTGATTTAAAAGAAGCTCGGAAAGTACTTGAAAAAGATAGAAGCATTAAGGCATTAATGATTATTCACCCACTTGGTTTGTGCCTTGATGGAGAAGAACTAAAACAATTGTGTAATGATTTTGGATTAATTCTGCTTGAGGATAATTGTGAATCTCTAGGCAGCAGATTTAACGGTGAGATGGCTGGAACTCTAGGAACCGCTGGATCTTTCTCTTTTTACTTTTCCCACCACTTGACAACTATGGAGGGTGGTGGCGTTGCCACTAATGATTTCGAATTAGCTCAAGACCTGCAATCTATTAGGTCTCATGGATGGTCACGGAATCGAACAGATCATAAGAAGTGGGAATTAGAGAATCCAGAAATTGATTCCAGATTTATGTTTGTATCTGCGGGGTACAACATTAGGCCGATGGAAATCCAAGCAGCTATCGGATTAAGTCAATTAAAAAGACTTCCAGAAAATATTCGAAGAAGACAAGAGATTGCAGGATATATCCATAATGAGATTAAAGATTCTACTTTCGAGCTGATAGGCCATGAGTATTTACAACCTGAGGATGAGATTAACCGTCACACATGGATGCTGCTGTCGATAAGGGCAATCGATGCTAATTTCAAAGAGCTTAAGTCTTACATGGGATTATTGGAAGATCTCGAAATAGATACCAGGCCACCACTTACGGGAAATTTTACTAAGCAGCCAGCATTAAAAAAATTGTTACCAAATCTTAGCTTGAAAAATAACTACCCCATTGCGGATAAAATTTCAGAATCTACTTTTTTGGTTGCTTGTCACCATGACTTAACGGATGCACAAGTTGAGTTTCTCGGGCAAAGCTTAAAGGTAATCCAAAAGAAAAGCTTTTAAGTTAACTAGTGCTTTCTGCTTACGATATGTTGCGGCAGTTTTACCTTTTAATTTAACTCATTTCTAACCTCTAGATCCACGTACTATAATAAGATTTGTGATTAGAAACCCAGCAGTATTAAAGCTTTTATTTGGAATTAAGCCTGACATTGTTTATCACATTGGGGCCCATCATGGACAAGACGGTCCGCAGTACCAGAAATTGGGTGTAAAACAAATTTGCTGGGGAGAGGCTTCAATCGAGTCTGCAAACATAATTTCAGACAGGTACCCTTCGGATATAGTTGTAAATAAAATATTTTGGAAAAATGCCGGAGAAAATATAATATTTCATGAAAGTGACAAATCCGAGACTAATTCAACTCACGCCTATAGAGTTGAATTAGAAAACTTACTAAATGTGAGATCACATTTTGGACTCACCACTACTCTGGACGAGACCGTGAAGCAGTTTGGAGTTTCGAAAAAAAGTTTATTGGTTCTTGATGTCCAAGGAGCAGAACTTGAAGTATTACAAGGGTCACGGGAATCTCTGAAGGTAATTAGAAATCTAATAATTGAGATTAGCATGCTTAACTCTTTGTATGTAGAGGTTTCAGGAGAACACGAACTTGTCTTATTTTTAGCAGAGAATGGCTTCCACCCCAGCATAAAAAGATTTAGTCACGACCGAACATATTATGATCAACTTTTTACAAAGCGGTTGCTTTTCCCCAGACTGTTATCGAAACTTGTCGACGCACTATTTAACTACTCTATTCTGGGATTAAAATTCATTGGGAATAGAAAATTTTCCAAATACCCCTTGATTTGGCACTAAAAAGTTTTGAATTGAACCGAGCAGTTACAATTTCCCACGTTCTATCTGTCGCGGCCACTTTGCTGTTGCGTTTAATTGATGTGCAACTTCTAGCGCCCATCTTGGATTACGCAAAAAAGCCCGTCCGGCAAAGACCGCATCTGCTTTGCCTTCTCGAATCACCGCATCTGCTTGTTCAGCGGTTGTGATCAATCCAACCCCTGATGTCAGGATCCCAGTTGCTTCACGAATCGCGGTTGCGAATGACAACTGAAAGCCAGCTCCGGTAACAACTTCTTGTTTATCCGAAAGTCCAGCAGATGAGACGTCGATCAAATCCACACCATTATTTTTGAGCAAAGTAGCCAATTGAGTTGATTGTTCAAGGTCCCAACCACCCTCGGTCCAATCTGTTGCTGAGATTCGCACAAATAATGGCATTGAATCTGGCATTACACCGCGCACAGCTTCCACTGTTTCAAGTAAAAATCTGGTCCGATTTTCAAATGAGCCGCCATATTCATCGGTACGTACATTGCTTAGTGGTGATAAAAATTGGTGTAACAAATATCCATGAGCACTATGTATTTCAATTACACTAAAACCAACTTGTACCGCGCGTTGAGTTGCAGCAGCAAAATCTTGAACTAAATGTTGAATTTCCGAAACGGTAAGCGCATGCGGGATAGGCATATTTCCGTAAGCAATTGCAGATGGTGCTTCGGCGACCCATCCACCTTCAGCCGCGGTTGCCATTTGATGATCGCTACCTGGCCTGGTGGTAGATCCTTTGCGACCAGAGTGGGCAAGTTGAATTCCAATTTTACTACCCATTGATTTTGAAAACTCAGTTATTGGTCTGAAAGCTTCGGCTTGTTCCTCATTCCAAATTCCAGTACACCCAACACTTATGCGCCCTTTTTGTGATACTCCAGTTGCTTCAACTACGACAAGCCCTGCGCCGCCAGTTGCAAATGAGCCTAGATGGACTTTGTGCCAATCGGTAACTACTCCGTCATTGGCTGAGTACATACACATTGGACTTACCCAAAGGCGATTAGCAAATTCGACGCCACGAATTTTTAATGGAGTGAATAAATTAATTTGGCTCATTGATTTTCCGATCATAATTATTACCAAAAGAGTGAAGTGGCTGGGGACGGGATCGAACCGTCGACCTCACGATTTTCAGTCGCACGCTCGTACCAACTGAGCTACCCAGCCCTATAACAATTACTTGTTACAGATAAAACGCGCTCCCTTTGATTTCTCAAAGCAGCGCGTATTACGCGACCCGGACGGGACTTGAACCCGCGACCTTCGCCGTGACAGGGCGACGCGCTAACCAACTGCGCTACCGGGCCAAATTTATCTTTCGATAAATTGACCTACGTGCCCCCAACGGGGTTCGAACCCGTGTTACCGCCGTGAAAGGGCGATGTCCTAGGCCACTAGACGATGGGGACTTACTACCGTTGTGGAGCCTGCTAAGAGTAACGGCAGATTGGGTTGGCTCCAAAACCGGCAGACCCCAAAGGTAATTCTTGGCTTAGATGGTGGCTAAATCTTTAATTCAGCCGATATTCCAGCGTACCTCGACGGTCACAGTGATCTCTTGTTGACCCAAATCTATTTGAGTCGCAGCGACAGAATCTTTTGCCATCGCATAAACCGGTCCGGCATAAACCGGGGATAAGTTTTCATTTAAGTAAGCAACTTTGCCAAGTCTTACACCTAACAATTTTGCGTAAGCACTTGCTTTTGTTTTTGCACTTTTCACCGCAGCGGCTCGCGCAGCAATTGTTGCTTTTGAAGTTTCTAAAACAAATGGCGAAACAGAGTTAATTACTAAACCATCTCCACTTGCAACAACAATTGCATCAATGATTGGTCCAGCATTTTTTTCATCTCGAATGATCACTTCACTACTTTGACTAGCGCGATATCCCAACAGAACCTGGCCTTTATCTTGGGTGTAGTTATATTCTGGAGAAACTGAAAAAGATTGTGTCTTTATATCTTTTGTTCCAATTTTTGCGGCCAATAAAACTGTCCGAAAAGTATTTGCACTCTCATTTGCTTTCGCTAGCGCTTCTTTATTTGTTGCAGCCACCGCGCTAATAGTTGCGCTTAAACGGACCGTATCTGGAGTTACTTTCACAGTACCGGTTGCCGAAACTGTAATCCCCTTCGCTGATGTATCTGTAGCGGCAGTTGCAGGAGCAAGAGATAGCCCAGCAAGAGAGAGGATGAGTAACGTTATGGCGGGGGATTTGATTTTCATGGTTTTATTCTCCCTCATTTTCTTTAGAGATGCCTTTGAGTGAGAGGATAGTTCCGTGAGTTCTAATAGCCCTGAGCGTTCCGATCATTCGGTCCTGCTATCTAATTGCACCGCTGATGCGATCTCAAACGCGGCTGCTGCCTTGCATTCAGGCGCGCTAGTCGCATTTCCTACAGAGACGGTTTATGGACTCGGGGCTGATGCCACAAATGAATCTGCGGTTGCGCATATATATAGTGTCAAAGGCCGTCCAGCCGATCATCCATTAATTGTTCATATTGGGCAATTGTCACAATTAGATCAATGGGCAATTAAAATTCCAGATTATGCAATTGCTTTAGCGCGTGATTTTTGGCCAGGGCCGATGACTTTAATTTTAAATAGATCTGAGAAGGTAAAAGATTTTATTACGGGTGGACAGACGAGCGTTGGCGTGCGTATTCCGGCAAACCCAATTGCGTTGGCCCTACTGCGTGAATTCGGTGGTGGAATTGCTGCTCCTAGTGCCAATCGCTTTGGTGCGATTTCACCTACAACAGCGCAAGCGGTGAAAGATGAGATTGGTGAGTATCTAGACGCTAAGCAAGATTTAATTCTTGATGGTGGACCTTCTTTGGTCGGAGTCGAGTCGACGATTATTGAATGCCTTGAAGATTTTCCACGGGTGCTTCGCCCTGGTGCGATTACTGTTGAGATGATTGAAGAGTCCACTGGATTAAAAGTTGAGAACTCAAAATCACAAACCCGAGCATCTGGGTTACTTGATGCGCATTACGCACCCAAAGCAAAAGTATTTTTGTTAGATCCAGAAAATCCAGTAGTTGGATGTATCGCCGGTGAGGGTTTTATTGCACCTGCAAGCCATCCAACTCCGGATGGAGCGATCCGGCTAGCTGCGCCAATTAGTGATGATGAGTATGCGCGGAAGCTCTATGAAGCTCTTCGCGAAGGCGACCGCAAAAACCTTCCCGCTATTTATGTGATTCCACCGGCTGGGGATGGGGTAGCGATTGCGATTCGGGACAGGTTGCAAAGAGCGGCCTTTGAAGGCGGTTCACTCCGCTAATTTTTGGCTCTCAACGGCGATAATGACGATATGAAATTGCGCCAAATCTCTCGTACAATCTCTTTGGTTGCGGCTTCGATTCTTATTGCAACTTTCGTGACTCCAAGTGGTGCGCTCGCCGCTGGTCCAACAAATACAGTTTTGCCAACAATTGCCGGCACTCTCGCTGTTGGCCAAACCGTGAATGCAGGATCTGGTAGTTGGGATGTTGCGCCTTCAAGTATTAGTTATCAGTGGTATCGCTGTTCAACTGCGGTGGTGACAAGTTGCGTACAAATCGCTGGTGCAACAACCGCCTCATTGAAATTAGTTTCAGCAGATGGTGGAAATTACTTGCAACTTCAAGTCACTGCTCTATCTGCGGGCGGCGGCACTACCGCGTCAAGTTTAATTTCTGCTCGAGTGGTCGTTCAACCGCTTGCAACAGTAATCCCAGTAATAACTGGAGTAGTACAACTAGGTTCAACTCTGACCCTTACCTCTGGTACTTGGATTGATGTAATAACTCCAATTTACAGTTACAAATGGCAAAGATGTACTTCATTAGAAATTAGTAGTTGTGCCGATATTCCATCAGCAACAAATCCAACTTATGTAATCACTGTTTCAGAAATTGGCAGGTATATTCGCGGCACGGTAACAGTAGTTGCTAACGCTAA
>Ga0214919_10004658_pt1 | contig 19929 bp, 23 predicted proteins | sample LL1503_MetaG_FD_177994 | JGI IMG/M metagenome (GOLD analysis project Ga0214919, IMG submission 177994) | Freshwater microbial communities from Lake Lanier, Atlanta, Georgia, United States - LL-1503 | ecosystem: Environmental > Aquatic > Freshwater > Lake | place: USA: Georgia | collected...
TGGAGTGATCCGCGCATAACGCAAACATCTTGGGCACTAAGTCATAGCTGGGCTTGAGACGAGATTGAATTAAGTACTCACGCTTCATATCGTGAGCAGAGACGGCCTTAGTTCCAACGGGGGGCCGGCGCAGCACTAACTCTTGTCCTGGGTATTGCAAAAGGTAGGTCAGATTGGATGCACCGCTTCTAAACTGCATAACCTGCGGAGCATCTTTGTGGGTAATGAAAGGTTGCAACCATGCATGCATGGCATCAACATCAAAGCGATCTTCGTGCCGGACCGCGGTTACATCCTTCATGGAAAATAAGGCTTGATTTCTAAACGTGCAATATCTCTCATGTGCACTTCATCTGGCCCATCGACTATGCGCAGTGTTCTGATGCCTGCATAGAGTGATGCCAGGGGAGTGTCCTGGCAAACACCAGCTCCACCATAACTTTGAATCGCATTATCAATAATGCGCTGCGCCATCTGCGGCACAGCCACCTTGATTGCAGCAATCTCTTTACGTGCACCCTTGGCACCGACGGTGTCAATCATCCAAGCGGCTTTGAGTACTAACAAGCGTGCTTGTTCAATATCAATGCGTGCCTGGGCAATCCACTCTTGGATGACTCCTTGCTTCACCAGCTCTTTACCAAATGCCTCACGGGCCACCGTGCGCTTAATCATGAGAGAAAGTGCTCGCTCTGCCATACCAATAGCTCTCATACAGTGGTGAATGCGACCAGGTCCTAGGCGGGCTTGGGCCAGTGCAAAGCCTTCGCCTTGTTTACCCAGAAGATGTGTCTTTGGTACTCGCACGTTAGTAAAGCTAATTTCTGCGTGACCATGTTGGTCGCTGTAACCAAAGACAGTCAAGTTGCGCTCAACTTTTACTCCTGGAGTATTCATGGGCACTAGCACCATAGATTGCTGGTGGTGATCATCTGCTTCAGGATTAGTTTTGCCCATCACAATAAGGATCTGACAACGCTCATCCATCGCACCTGTTGTCCACCACTTTGTGCCATTGATGACGAAATCATTACCGTCAGAGGAAATAGAAGTTCTAATGTTTCTAGCATCACTAGATGCCACATCAGGCTCAGTCATTGCAAAAGCAGAGCGAATGCGGCCATCAAGGAGTGGTTCTAACCACGCCTTCTTTTGTTCTTCAGTTCCAAACATATCTAGTAGTTCCATGTTGCCGGTATCAGGTGCCGCGCAATTAATTGCCTCTGGTGCTAACTCAGGAGACCACCCAGTTATCTCTGCCAGCGTTGCATACTCAGTAACAGATAAACCATGTTCTGGGTTATGACTATGTGGCAAAAACAGATTCCATAAACCAAGTGCTTGAGCTTTCTTCTTCAGCTCTTCCACAACAGGGGGAAGACCATGTGGTTTGCCGGCTGCGATAAGCGCGTGACGTTGTTGTTCATAGATTGCCTCTGATGGAAAAACATCAGAGTCCATAAAGGCTTGCAGTGTGGCTGCGTAGTGGCTTGTCTTAGCGCTGAAGGAGAACTCCATGCCTTAACCTTACGCATAGTTACCCAATTTGAGGAGAAGAAGAATGAGCATTCTGGAGCGCTTTCGTTTAGATTCAAAAGTGGCAGTGGTCACCGGCGCATCCTCAGGTCTTGGCGTTGCATTTGCTAAAGCCTTAGCTGAGGCAGGGGCAGATGTTGTTCTGGGTGCTCGTCGCACAGATCGACTCGATGAAACAGGTGCTCTCGTTACAGCTGCTGGGCGCAGATACGCAGCCCTGACAACAGATGTGACAAAGGTTCAAGATTGCGACGCATTGATTGCTCTGGCCATAGAAACCTTTGGCCGAGTAGATATCTTGGTTAATAACGCAGGTGTTGGCACAGCAGTTCCTGCAACTCATGAAACACCAGAACAATTCAAATCTGTTATTGATGTCAATCTCTTTGGTGCTTATTGGATGTCTCAAGCTTTTGCTAGAGCAAACAAAGGCGGCGGCGCCATTGTTAATATCTCAAGCATCCTAGGAATAAAGCCACAAGGTCTGCCACAAGCAGCCTATGCCTCCTCTAAAGCAGGTCTGATTGGTTTAACTAGAGATCTAGCTGCGCAGTGGACGGGGCGCAAAAACATTCGCGTAAACGCACTTGCTCCAGGATTTTTTCCTTCTGAGATGAGTGATGAACTACCAAAAGATATGGTCAATATGATCAAGATGTTTGCACCAGCAGGGCGCCTAGGAGATCCAGAAGAGTTAGCAGCAACCCTTATCTGGTTAGTCAGTGATGCTTCGAGTTATGTAACAGGCATTACCGTGCCAGTTGATGGTGGATTGGTGATGCCGTAAATATTAAAGTAATACAAAAGCCCCGCGGAAGCTAATCTGCGGGGCTTTTGCTATGTAACTCTAGAGAATAGAACTCTTTTGACTAAGGTGAGAAAAGTTTAGCACCTTTGATTTATCCACAGAGTAATTATGCATTCACAAAGAAAAGTTCGTATTGCCTTACCTTCCCTTTGCGTACTGCTGTAGCTCAACGGATAGAGCACTCTTTTGACTAAGGAGCGGTTGCGGGTTCGAATCCCGCCAGTAGTACGCACATCAAGTGGCCCCGCAGTTAGTCGCGCGGGGTCACTTTTTACTTACTCACAGTGACTCTTTCCGTGGGATTACTTCAATCCATAGCCACAGCTGCGCGACTTGCCGTGTCCCTAAGTAGTTTTACAGGCCTAGGTTCCTAAAGGAAACCTCAAGTATGTTTCTTCCGCTACGCTTTGGACCATGGCTACAAATGTAAAGAGTGCAGAAGAAAACTCAGACCTACCCTTTTCACTTATCCGCGAACTCTTACTTGCCGATTCCGAGGAAGCCACCAGCGAGTATCGCTTTAATTAGTGAGAAGTTGTACAGAGATCTAAGAGAAGGCAGAGTAGAGTTCCAATGCTTTAGCCCTACTTGCGCAGGATGTTGATGAAGTAGCTAAGCCCAAAGCCAAAACCAACGCCAGCATAAAGGTAGCTAAACCAGGTGATCTGTCCTGGAATCAAAAGAGTGAGCACCCCGAGTCCAGTTGCACTCACACACATCACCTTTGCAACGTTGCCAACGCCGCTATCACTGCTGTTTTTAGAGTTGTTCCACATGTTCCCAGCAAGTGCCACAAGGGTGATCGCAATCATGCGCATGGACCAGATCATGGGTTCGTTGTTTTCTAGGCCTAGTAGATCTAGAAAGAGTTTAGGTAATACAAGAAGAAATAGCGCAGATGCGCCAAAGACCATAGAGCCGGCCTTTAAAGTTGTTCGAATCGATGAGTAGTTCATAGATAAAAGATTACAACCCCTCTTTTGGCTTTAGATGCTTAACCAACATAACAATTAAGCCGATTACTACAATAAGTAGCCCAATTGGAACGGTGATCATCAGTAACCACAGATAACCACCTCCACCAGAGCCCTCATCAAACATTGAACCGCCATTTAAGAGTGAGAATAAGAAAGCACAGATGATTGGAAATACAGCAGTAAGTAGGCCTGCACGGATAAGAGGGGTTTTCTTCACGAAAAAGATTATAAAGAGTGCAGCATTAAATAATCCCAAAAAGAGAATCAGAAACACCGCCCCAAAGCCGTTAGCACTGCGGTCACCCTCAGTGACTAAGGTGGAGAAGTAGCGGTAAATAAGAAAGGCGTTAACAAGGCCGGCGCATATGAGGGTGATTGTTTTAGGGCGCATGCTGTAAGAGTAGGGGTATTGGTGAGGTAGCAAACAAGAGCCCTGCACGAAAGAACTCGTGGCTTTATCAGGTGCTCAGGAACTGTAAGAAACCCTCTTCGCTAAAAACTCACACACCAGATCACTAGCCCTTAATTGCGCCTTCCATAACACCTTTAACAAGCTGTTTGGATACGAGGAAGAAAAGAATGATGAGTGGGAGAGTGGCAAAGAAAGCTGCACCCATTTGGGCCGCATGGTTGACTAAGTAAGCCTGCTCTTTCATTTGAGCTATTGCCATCTGGATAGTGAGGCAAAGGCACATGCGCAGTACACGCTCACTTCATCCTTATTTAAAGTAGCAGAAGCCTGGCCATGCCCACTTTTTACTGATTTTGTGGGCAAAGCGCTGGAAGAAACAGCCAGAAAATCCTCACGCACCCTTGACAGAGATGGCTGAGAAGTAGATTCTTTGATTACTGGAAACCTTTCCAGTTTTGAGCGAATCTCGGTGTTGCTCAAAAACCAAAGAGGGGTTCATATGAAAATTCGAGATAAAGCATTTGTCGTGGGCTGTGCGGCGGCAGTGCTCTTAACTTCACTTGGGTTCACTGGAGCATCTGCATCTGTTTCACCCAAGAAGGCATTTCCTACTAAGCCAGTGACATTGACTATGTGGTGGTGGGGCGATCAAGAAGCTCCTGGCGCAAAATTGTGGGTTGATGACACCGTAATGGCGTATCAGAAAAAGCATCCAAATGTCACTATCAAAACTGTTCTTCAAACAACTGATGGATTGGTTCCCGCCTTTGCCGCTGCAGCTGCAGCCAAAAACGGTCCAGACCTACAGTATTTCTGGGGTGGAATTTACGCCCAGCAACCTGGATGGGATGGCCAAATAGCGCCAGTATCAGATTACATTCCCGCTTCAGAGTTAAAGCATTACATCAATGCAACAACAGAACTTTCCTTTAAAGGCAAAATCTGGACTGCACCTTGGTATGTAAATCCTTCATTCCCAGTTCTTGCGCGAACAGATGTGTTGAGTAAATACAACCTTACTGTCCCAACGACTTGGAAAGATCTTCTCAACGTTTGTGATGTTCTCAGTGCACAAGGTGTACCTGCATTAGCTGGTGGAGTAAAAGATGGCTGGTTTGGCGGGTGGTTGTATTCAATCATCGGTGGACAGTCTGTTTCATCGAGTAAAGATGTAGTAGCAGCCGTAGTTGGAACACAAAAGTTCACAGATGCAAAGCATGCGGATTGGTGGACTCGACTTCAGGAAACTAAAGAACACAAGTGCTGGAACTCAGATATCAACTCCCTTGAGCTCTATCAAGCACAACAGTTATGGAAAGACGGAAAGGCGGCTATGACTGTAGTAGCCGGCCCTGATGCTCCAAACTTTGCGAACGCAGTTGGTGCATCAAAGGTTGTCGTCATGGCAATGCCAAAGTGGGGCAAGGGACCATTTGCTGGAAAGATGGGAAGTACTTCACAGACCATCGGAATCACGCAATGGAGTAAGAACAAAGAAGTTGCAGCTGACTTCTTGATGTTCTCTCACGAGAAGGCTCAGCTCAACAACTGGTTTAAGCGCACAGGATCTATGCCAGCTGACGACCGTTTCGATCTCAACTCAGTAAAAGATCCAGTAAAGAAGGCTCTATTCCAAAGTGCACTTCCTGGTGGACCTTACCTAGAGAACTTCATCCCTGCCCAACTAGATACTGATGCAGTATTTACAAATGTGCAGTTAGTTCTCAATGGAACTAAGACAGGCAAAGCAGCAGCAGCTGAAATGCAAACTCTCATGGAGAGGTTACGCAAGACTGATCGCAAGCTTGTAACTAACTTCACCGCTTGGAGTAAATGATTAAATCCGTACCGACGGAGCACCGCTTCACCGCCCCTAGAAACTTAGGGGCGGTGTTCGGCCGCTCAAGCAAATCAGGACCGTTTCTGTGGATCCTCCCGGCAGGAATGTGCGTCATCCTGATTTTTGGCTATTCAATTATTGATTTGGTGCAGCAATCCTTTAAGTACCGTGGAGATTGGGTGGGATTTGAGAATTTTTCACTTGTTTTAACTGATCCACTTTTTCGTATAGCGATATTCCACAACTTTTTACTTTTGTTTACGGTTCCAATTCTTGCGTCTCTAAGTTTTATTTGTGCAGTTTTACTATTTGAAACTAGAAAGGGAATGAAGTTTTATAGATCTGCAGTCTTCTTGCCCTACATCCTTCCTATTCCTGTGGTCGGTGTCGTTTTCGGACAGCTATTGCAACTCAATGGTGCCCTTAACTCAGCATTACGTGCCATGGGCTTTGAAAACCTAGCCCTTGATTGGCTAGGAGATCCAGGACAAGCGTTATTGACCATGAGTGCAATCATTATTTGGAAAGAAGTTGGCTTTGGGACAATTTTGATTTTGGCACGCCTTATCTCACTTCCCCTTGAAACTTTAGAGGCAGCGCGCATTGATGGGGCGGGCTTCTTCAGACTCCATTTAAAGGTGACGCTCCCGCAGCTAAAACCAGTCATTCTTTTTTACATTATTAATGAAGCCATTGTCATGGTTTCTTGGGTATTTAATTATGTGTATGTCATGACCAATGGTCAAGGCGGCCCCGGAAATGCAACCGTGGTGTCCGAACTCTATATTTATCGCAGCGCTTTTCAAAACAAATCTCCAGAATTGGCTGCAACTGCGGCCCTACTTCTTCTTTTAGCAACCTTGATTTTTATTATAGGTTTTTTTAAGATTCAAAGAAATACAAAAGGGGGTGTCTTTAATGAGTAAAAAACATACACCCATTGAGAAAGTTGGCATCACTTCTCGCCAGTTAGTACTTATTTTAATTACATCTATGGCAGCGGTGCCTGGATATCTTATGGTGACTGGTTCTCTTAAAACACAAGAGGAGTTCTTAAACTCACCTTGGTCACTTCCATTGCATCCTAATTTCAAGGGATACACAGCAGCGTGGAATGATCAGTTTCCAACGTGGTTTAGAAATAGTTTATTTGTAACTTTATTGGCAGTCTTAATTACGATAATTATGGCGGCATCTGCAGCATGGGGTTTTGCCCACTGGAAGTGGAAAGGCCGTGACACTGTCCTAGGGATACTTATTTCCTTAATGGTTGTGCCACCGGTAGTTTTACTCATCCCACTCTTCACTTTGGGTGCAAAACTTGGTTGGATCTCAACTTTTCGAATGCTTATCCTTGTTTATATAGGCCTTATGTTGCCGTTCTCAATTTATCTTTTAACTAATTTTTTCAGAGCTATTCCTGTGAGCCTTACTGAAGCGGCAGAAATCGACGGAGCCTCTGATTTTAGAACCTTTAGATCCGTAGTTCTTCCACTTTCTGGTCCTCCGCTTATTACTCTTACAATTGTTAATTTACTCTGGGCCTGGAATGAATTATTGCTGGCTTTAGTCTTCTTGCAAAGTGACGATAAGAAGACTCTCATGGTTGGTATCACAGGTTTTCAGAGTCGATATTCCCTCTCTATCCCAACTATTATGGCGGGTATGACTATTGCCACGCTTCCATTATTTATCACCTATATTTTTGGTCAGCGCTACTTTATAACTGGCTTAACTGCTGGATCAGTTAAGGGGGAGTAATGATGGAGTTCTTAGTCTCTATAAATGTAGAAGTACCCCAGGATTTTCCTGCCTCTAGCTTTGAACAACTCTTGGTAAAGGAAAGATTGCGTGGCCAAGAGCTCAAAGCCCAGGGTTCAATTGAGCGCATATGGAGAGTTCCTGGTACTCGTAACAATGTAGGCATTTGGAAAGCTGCCGATGCTAGCGAACTGCACGGACTCCTGAGCTCTCTACCAATATTTTCATTTATGACAATTGAAATAGTCCCACTTGCGGTACACCCATTAGAAGAGGAAAAGAAATGAAAAAACTCGATCAAAAGGTAGCAATTGTTACTGGCGCTGCTCAAGGAATCGGTCGTGCAATAGCTGATGAGTTAGCAATTGCTGGTGCCCATGTAGCTGTCTTTGATTTAAATTTAGAGTCTGCACAGGCTGCAGCAGCCGAAATAGCTAAACACGGTGTTACCTCTCGTGGATATGCTGTGGATGTTTCAAAGTCGAAAGTTGTTGATGATGCATTCGCACAAGTCGTTGCTGATTTTGGTCACTTAGATATTTTGGTAAATAATGCAGGAGTATCATTCGTAGGCCCACATATAAAAGATGTCACCGATGAAGTGTGGGATATCAGTCTGGGTGTCATGCAAAGCGGCGTGTTTTATTGCATGCGCGCTGCAACACGATATTTTCTTCCTCAGAGATCGGGAAGTGTTGTAAATATCTCCTCCATCCGAGGATTTACTTCCAATCCAGGAAGAATTGCATACTGTGCAACCAAAGCAGCAGTAATCATGATGACTCGAGTGGCTGCAGCTGAATGGGCGCCATATGGAGTTCGAGCTAATGCAATTGCACCTGGAGTGCAGCGAACTCCAATGTGGGATATCGATGTAGAACTTGGCGTTGTTGATGAAGAGCGTGTATTAAGAGTTACACCTGCAGGTCGCTTAGGAGATCCTAAGGAGATCGGCAAACTCACTGTATTTCTGTGTTCTGATGATTCCAGCTTCATTAATGGTGATTGCATCACTATAGATGGTGGACTCACAACGGTTCCGATTGATGGAGCGGTTACTCGGCCAGAATGATAATTCACACCCTAGCCTCTGAAGATTTGAGCATTTGCGTCCTGCCAGATAACGGCGCCGCGATCACTCAAGGGGTTTTTCAGGGGCAAAACTTTCTAGCGATACCGCCTCATCCATCTATTGAACCAAAGTATTTAGGGACAGAACATGACTGGTTGGCAGCATGGAATGGCGGATGGCAGCCGCTTCTGCCTAACGCCGGTGGGCAGTACTTTGAGGGCAAATACCCTCAAGGTTTCCATGGAAATGCTTCTCAAACAGCCTGGAATGTTTTAGATAAAGGTTCTAGTGCAATTTCTTTAGAGTGGAGCGATGAAAATCTCCATAGTCAGCGCTCGATAAATATTTATGAAAATGAAGTAAATGTATCTGGCTCAGTTGTTAATCGTGATGGAGAGCCTCGGCCTTTCATCGTTACCGAACATTTAGTTTTGGGCTCTGATTTCTTAAAATCAAAAGTAACATTAGAACCTGTCGGTAACGCTTTATTTAGAGAGTTAGAGTACGACGGAACTTCCAAAGGCGCTGGGTTTGAACCATGGGAAACCTTTCAAAAAAGCAGTTGGTCATCAGTTACCTCCCAAACACCAGCAAGAATGGGTGTCTTTTCCGACATCTCATGTATGCGAGTCAGTAATGAGAACTTTGAGATTGAAATATCGTGGGATGCAAGAAATCTTCCCTATCTTTGGATTTGGGAGGAGATGGCATACACACAAGAGCACCCGTGGAATGGCGAGTATTTAGCTCTGGGCATAGAACCTTCAAGTGCAGCTGATGGAGTTGGTTTAGGTGGGGACAGTGCACAAACCTTGGCAGTTGATGAAAAATTTAATTGGTCCGTACAGTTGAAAATCCAAAAGAGAGCGAGCAAATAAGATGGCAATTCGTGGAGCAGTCCAACACACGGGACTCACGGTTAGTAACTTAGAGAGATCTATCGATTTTTATGTCCGAATTCTTGGCTGTACGCTAATTATGGCGCAGGAAAAAACAGGGGGTTATCTGGCAGAAATAGTTGGATATCCCAATGCCAGCGTAAAGATGGCGCATTTAAGTGATCCTGCTGGCCACCATGTTATTGAACTATTCGAATATGTAACACCTGAAGTGCTACCAACTGATCTTGAACCTCGACGTATAGGCAATGCTCATCTTTGTTTTATGGTCTCTGATTTAGACAAAGTTTATTCCGAGATTCAAAATGAGGGAATCACTTTCATTTCAGGTCCTGTTGCAGTTGATACAGGAGCAAATGCTGGGGGAGCTGGTCTGTACTTACGCGATCCCGATGGAATTACAATGGAGCTTTTCCAACCTGCTCCAGGAACTGCAGCTTACAAACTCTTACACGGTGAAAAATGAAAAACTTTACTGGCCAAGTTGTCATAGTTACTGGTGGAGCAAATGGAATTGGTAAAGCAACCGCTGAATTGTTCTTAGAGCTCGGTGCCCAAGTTATTGCTTTTGATCGAGAACAGCCAGCGAAAAAAACAGAGGTTGATAATCGCTTAATTGATCTAGGTAATCTTTCTGAGTTAGAAGTAGCCATTGAAGATGTAGTCAAGAAATATGGAAGAATTGATGTGCTTGTAAATGTGGCTGGATTATCTATACCAAATGAAATTCTTGATCTAGAAAAAGATAAGTACTTCATGACTTTAGATGTAAACCTGCATGCTCCACTATTTCTAATCAAACATGTTGGAAAGATAATGGTTCAACAAGCCTATGGCCGAATCGTTAACTTGACGAGCATTCATGGAAAGTTAAGTGAACCAACTTCCACTGCCTACGACATCAGCAAGGCCGGTCTTGAAGCAGCTACACGAACAGCCGCCCTTGAGTTTGCAGAATTCGGTGTACTAGTGAATGCAGTGGCTCCAGGCTTTGTTGCAACTCGTATGTCGATTGTTGATGGCAAGGATGAGCTAGAAAGTGATTGGTTCAAAGAGGTTTATATCAAAAATAAACGCCTACCAATGGCTCGTCCAGCTATGCCGGTTGAGATTGCACACGTAATTACCTTCTTAGCGAGTTCCTCCAACACATATATGACAGGCCAAACTATTACCGTTGACGGTGGATTATCGGTCAGGTTCTAAATTATGAAGGCGGCGACAACGTTTAAGGGGATTGCATTCCCTGAGTCTTTGCGTTGGCATGCCGGTGATTTATGGTTCTCAGATGTTCTAGCAGGCGTGGTGTACAGGGGCGATGTCGCAACTGGACAATTGCACACAGAAGTTGAGATTGCGCCTCTAGTATCTGGCCTTGGGTGGTTAGGCACTGGTGAGTTATTGGTAGTGGATTGCGCTCAGAAATCAGTTCTTAAACTAGATGTAGATGGACACATTTCAATGTATTCAGATTTGAGCTCTCACTGGAAATTTAATGCTAACGACATGCTTGTGGATTCTGATGAGACTGTTTGGGTTGGTACCTATGGCTTTAACCCTGAAGCAGACACACCAGTTCCGGCCGATCTAGCACGAATCGCTAATGGAATAGTTGACTATCCAGTCCCAGGACTAGTTTTTGCAAATGGAATAGCACGTATAGACAAAAATAGAATCGTGGTTGCAGAGACTTTTGCCGATCGAATTTCAATTATTCAAACTAGTGGAGAAATTAAAGTTCTAAAGCAGATTCAATTACCTAGTAATGCAACACCTGACGGACTAGTAGTTGACAACCAAGGTTTCGCTTGGGTCGCATCGGCCTATGGTCATGCGATTCTTCGTGTGAATCTTGAATCCGATGAAGTAGTACGAGCGATTGAAATTCCAGACAGAGGTGTATACGACTGCACATTTGGTGGAGAAAATCTTGATAAGTTTTATGTCGCAACTTCGGATACTGATGAAACACATATATTAAGAGATTTACCCGGAGAGATTCTCTGTTTTGATTTAACTTTAGATTATCCAGGTGTACAAGGAATGGGGAATAAATAATGGCTCAAGTTAGATTCCGTCAGGCTATTGCTCTGGCCCTTGCTGATGAGATGCGTAAAGATCCATCGGTTATGGTTTTTGGTGAAGATGTCGCACAGGCCGAAGGACCATTCAAAACATCTGAAGGTCTACTCGCCGAATTTGGTCCCCTGCGAGTTCGAGACACACCAATTTCTGAGATGGCATTTACTGGTGCAGGAGTCGGAGCAGCCACTGCAGGAATGAAGCCAGTTATTGAGATTATGTTCATGGAGTTCATGGGAGTTGCCCTGGATATGGTCGTAACGGAGGCTGCAAAATTTCACTATTTAAGTGGTGGAGAGTTCAAAGTACCAATGGTTATTCGCGCCTCTGTTGGAGCAGGGGGAGGATTCGGACTTCAACATTCGCAAACGCTAGAGAATTGGTTAGTTGCAACACCAGGACTCAAAGTTGTCGTTCCATCCGATATTCAATCAGCATATGAATTAACGCGCGCTGCGATTCGAGATCCCGGCCCAGTCGCAGTTCTAGAGCCACGTGCACTCTATGGGGATAGAGGAGCACTTATTCAAAAAGAAGAGGGGCTACTAGAAATTGGTAAAGCACGAATAATGCGCGAAGGCGCTGCACTGACAGTCGTTTCAATGGGCCAGTTAGTTGGTAAATCTTTAGTAGCACTTGAGGGAATGGATGTCGAAGTAATCGATCTATCAACTCTAGTGCCGTGGGATCAAGATTGTGTTTCACAATCTATTAAGAAAACTGGAAAGCTTGTCATTGTCCAAGAAGCACCAATTAGCGGTGGTTGGGGACATGAGATTCTCTCGCTGATGGTCAGCAAGCACTTCGCAGATCTAAAGGCTCCTCCCTTTATTATTTCGCCTCCTAATGCACCGGTTCCATATGGAAAAGAATTAGAGGAGTTATACATTCCTCAGCCCAGCTATATCAAAGAGCAGATTGCTCAGTATCTATCAACTAACCAAGTTCCAACCCCTTGGTGGATTCAGAGAGGGTTGATCTAATGACTAAACAAAGTGAAGTTCAAAGTAAGCGCCGTAAAGATTTATCGGATCCAGTCGAACAGCTGCGCCGCATGTTTGAGATTCGCTATTTCGAAGAAGAGATAGTTGGACTCTTTTCTGAAGGCCTTGTCCATGGCACTACTCACACATGCCAGGGGCAAGAAGCTCTTAATATTGGCTTAGCCGCCACACTCAACCCCGATGATTTTGTCGCTTGCACCTACCGCAGCCATGGCTTCGCATTAGCGTTGGGCCTAACTCCCGAAGCTGCCCTTGGCGAAATTATGGGGCGCACAACTGGCTGTATTGGCGGTGTCGGAGGCTCCATGCACTTGTCAGCACCAGATCTAGGACTTTTACCAACCTTTGCAATTGTTGGTGCTGGTCTGCCAATTGCAGCAGGTGCGGCCCTGGCATTTCAAACGCGTGGAGAAAAGCGTGTTGCGGTAGCAGTCTTTGGTGATGGAGCCGCAAATATTGGCGCTTTTCACGAAGCGCTTAATTTAGCGTCAGTATGGAAACTACCTGTGATCTTTATCTGTGACAACAATTTATATGGCGAATATAGTCGAATTGAAACTACAACTTCTGTCGTTGATATTGCACAAAGAGCTTCGTCATATTCGATGCCTTCAGAAATAATCGATGGAATGAAAGTAGATGAAGTTATTTCTAGTTTAAATCGAGCAGTTGATCGTGCACGTTCTGGTGGTGGTCCAACCTTGATTGAGGCCAAGACATATCGCTATGCAGGGCATTCACGAGCAGATTTGGCAACATATCGTCCAGAGGGTGAACTAGAGGCCTGGCTACCTCGTGATCCCATTCTTGTGAGGCAAAATGAACTAATCACCTCAGGGGTTCTAACAGAAAAAGATGTAGAAAAGATTGCAGAAGAGGAGCGAGCAGGAATTGCTCGAGTCATTGAATTTACTCGTAACGCTCCGTTCCCACAGCCAGATGCAATATTTAAGAATATTTGGACAAGCTAAGGAGCTCAAATGAAATCGACAGCAAAAATGCCAAAAGTAGCCGACAGCATTGACGAGGTCTATATCTCAGAGATTCTTGTTGCACCTGGAAATACGGTTCAGGCTGGAGATCCCTTGATGCTAGTAGAGACCGATAAAGCTAGCGTTGAAGTTCCGTCTCCAGTTTCTGGAACTGTTATTGCTATCTTGGTTGTCATCGATCAAGCAGTCAGTACGGGAGCGCCAATCGTTGAAATTGAAACTATTTAAGGTTTTTCTTACTTCGTGGTTTATTAGTACTGCTTTCTCGGATAATAAAGTGAGTTTCAATCACTGTTTTACGGGGTTTTGCCCCACGCATAATCTCAAGCAAAAGGCGGGCTGACTCGCGCCCAATCATTTCGGGGTCACGGTATACCGATGAAAGCTGCGGAAGGATAACGTCAAACATAGGCCATTCATCGATTGCCACGAAAGAGACATCGCGCCCAATCGTTAGATTAAGTGATCGTAAGGCACGTATTGCACCGGCCGTTGCTCCAACTCCACCAGTGAGAATTGCGGTTGGAACTGTAGGCGAAGAAAAAAGCAGATACGTTTGACGCTCAGCAAATTCCTCTGTGAAATTACCAAGACGGACGTAGTTCTCATTTATTGATAAGCCATTTTCTGCAAAAGCTTTCTTATAGCCCTTTAAACGCTCACGAGTTATAAAAACATCAGCCGTGCCTGTAACAAAAGCAATGTCCGTATGTCCTTGATTAATGAGGTGATTAACGGCATCTCTTGTTCCACTCAAGTGATTCGCAGTTACACTTCCATATTCATAGCCTGAGATTTGACGATCTAGTAGCACAAGAGGTGAGCGAAGATTCTGCAATGAGTTCTTCACTGTCGAAGATTTTTCGGAGATAAGCGATGCAATAATTCCATCGACTCTGCGCCTTCGTAGAACTGCAAAATTTTCAGACTCAGTAATCTCATCTCCATCTGAGTTCATCAGTATCATCGAGTAACCCATTTTGCGCAGCTCTTGTTCACAACTCTGAGCGACTTGAGCAAAAAGTGGATTAGAGATATCGGTAATGATGAAACCAATTGTGCGAGTTTCACCACTGCGCATCGATTGCGCCAAAATATCTGGCTCATATCCCAAAAATCGAGTCGCCTCTTCAACTTTTTTGGCCATTCGCGCAGATACATCTGGGTGACCTGATAAAACACGTGAGACGCTAGAGATAGCCACTCCAGCTTTACGTGCCACATCTTCCATCGTCGCAACTGGAAGGGGAGTTACTTCATCTTTCCGCTTCCGCTTTGCCATGGTCTGAGTGTATGATATTTCTAGAAACGATTCCAGAAATTCCAGAAAGTGAGGCTTGAATATGAACTCCATTGTCAGAGCTGAAACCGAGCTGATCAGAGTGCCACTGGCGCGCACATATAAGGGCTCGTTTTATCAAATGACTCATCGCTCGACCGTACTTTTGCGCGTATTTACCCAAGATGGAGCCATGGGTGAGGCCTATGTTGGCGATGAAGACGCGGGCCTCGGTGAGATTGATTCAATTATTCATGAAGAAATTGCGCCCCGATTATTTGGCCAGGATGCATTGGCTATTGAAAAGTGTTGGGAGATCACTCGACCAGCAACCTGGAATATTTTGAGAGATCGGCGATTAGGGCTTGTAGCAAGCGCCGCCTTTGACACTGCATTGTGGGATCTCTTGGGTCGCACACTCAATATCCCGTTGTGGAAACTGTGGGGTGGCTATCGCGAATCAGTGCCAGTAATTAGCATCGGTGGATATTACAACAGCAATTTGAGTATTGAAGAAGAGATCATATATTTGAAGGAAAAACACTTTGCTGGAATGAAATTTAAAGTAGGAGGATTATCTCCTGCAGAAGATGCTGCCAGAGTTCGATTAGCGCGTTCTGTTGCAGGACCAGATTTTAAAATTGCAGTAGATGCTAACCAAGGGTGGGATATCGAATCAGCTGTGAGTTTTGCCAAACTTGTAGAAGATCAAGACATTATGTGGTTTGAAGAGCCTTGTCGTTGGGAAAATGATCGCAGAGCAATGCGAGATGTGCGTTTTAGAAGTGGTATTGCAGTATGTGCGGGCCAAACTGAGATGTCGGCCGCTGGTTGCCGCGACCTTATGGAAATAGGGGCAATTGACTATTGCAATTTCGATTCATCTTGGTCGGGTGGCCCAACCGAATGGCTGCGCGCAGCAGCAGTAGCAACAACATATGGTGTCAAGATGGCTCATCATGAGGAAGCTCAAGTATCGGCCCACTTGATAGCATCACAACCCCATGGAACATACATTGAGTTTTTCCACCCAGACCGAGACCCTATTTGGCACAACATGATTTCAAATGCAGGTCCATTAGTTAATGGGCATTTAAACCTTCCAACTAATGCTGGCCTTGGATGGGTACTTGATCGTGATTACATAGCTAAATATCGAATAAGTGAACGCACCACGCAACGTTAAATACGATTGAGTAACTCAGCTCGCTCTTGAACTAACCGGACAATTAATGCACCAAAGAGTGAATTACACCAAGCAAACCATGGTCGGGTGTAATCACTGGCGTTATTGACGTTAAAAGACTCATGAAGCAGGCCAGTTCCAGCGCTCGATCTTATAAGGAGTCTGAGGCAACTCAGAATCTCTTCATCGTTAGTACTGGTGCTGGCCTGAATAATAAGAGAGATTGGCCATATCGAATCCCTGCCCGTATGAGGTGAACCAATTCCAGAGCCCACGGTTCCTGAAAAATATTGGGGATTTTCATGACTAAGAATGTATGCACGGGTGGCTTTATAGATCTGATCATCAATATGTGTCACGCCTAAGTAAGGAAGGGATAAAAGGCTGGGCACGTTTGCATCATCCATACACACTGCATTACCCAAGCCATCAACTTCAAAAGCAAATATTGTGCCAAAAACAGGATGAACAATATGGCCATGCTTTTGGATACCAGAGGAGATATCTTCAATAAGTTCATTAACTGGGACAATGAGATCATTGAGTTTGAGATTAATCAATAATTCACGTAAATCTTTCAATGTTTTTAATGCAAAGAGATTTTCTGGGATATTAAAGGGATGAATACAGGCATCATCTGACGCACGAAAACTAGAAGCAACCATGCCCGTTGGCGCATATTTCGGACCATATCCCTGATTGCTAAGAGTATCGATTGGATTTGTTGTAGCTCGATCAAAGTAATATGGGCCATGTCCATCAAATCTCTGTTGGGTTTGTAAGGTCTTTAGAATAAGAGAGATTGAATCAGACCACTGTGCATCAAATGGGATTTGGTTTTGGGTAAGTTTCCAGTAAGCCGTTGCTAAGGCAATGGGATATATAAGTGAATCTAGCGCCCATTTACGCTCATGTACTCCAGGTAGCATCTGCGTCATATCTGTTGCATGAATTCCCAGCTTGTCCTGATCATAAAAAGCATTGGCGTATGGATCTACAAGGATACAACGCGCCTGATTAGCGATGAGTCCAGTTAATAGTGTGTCTATTTCTGTGGAAGTTTTAGCTAAGGGCAAGTAATGCCACACTTGAGCCGTTGAATCTCGAAGCCACATCGCCTCGATATCTCCCGTAATTATGTATGTGTGGTTCTTTCCATCGCGAATGTAGTTATAGGCGGTGGTATCAAGGGTGTTGGCAAAGGCATTGGTAAAGAGCCGTCGTATCTCCAGATTTTGAATTCTTTGGGAGATTTCATCAAGGTATTCATCAAGTTCTGGGGAATAAAAAGCACGATTTTGCGGAGATGGCCGTACCCAGTTCTGGAAGTTGCCAAAGTTTTTCAGCTTGTTCAACCAGAAATCTCTTCAAAAATTAGAATCATGGCTGAATTATCCTTGAGGCTATTTTGAAACGTCAATACGCCTTTATGAGCTTTGAAAAGTATTTCATCGCTGACTAAGTTTCTAATCTGATAGGTAGCCTCTGGTTTTGGAGGTAAGTAAGTGATGCTGGATTGAGTTGGACCACCATCTAGCTGATAAATTGTTACGAGTGGGAGCTGGTCTTGGGTTTCTATTGCAAAAGCTACCGTCCTGGAACCCTTTCCATCACGCTGGGGTTGGGGAGTTAAGTGATTAATAAAGGCAGCATTTTGAAAGCGTGGTCTAAAAAACTCTTTGTAAATTCCAATAAAGTGCGCCACTAGTTCCATTTTAGAGGCTGAAAATTCAGGCAATCGTGCACTAATTCCAAAACCACCTAGCAAAGTAATTGATAGAGCAAACTCTAAATCGGCATCAGAAGAATCTTGTGCAGTAAATAACTGCTTGGCGTGCTCCCCATGCCATTGACTATCGCACCAACCGAGAAGTTTTTCAGGTGGAAAGAACAATGAGGAGGCCCAAAAGCATGCCAGCGAATGCTCTGGCCAGTCTGGATCACTAGCAAAACCCATATCAACATGCGTTGCCATGGCTAAATCCCAGCGCAAACCACCGGAACTGCAGTTTTCAACTATTAAATCTGGATAGTCTTTTTTCAATGTATCTAAAAGAGTGTAAAGGCTCTGCAGGTGTGCATGTAAACCAAGGGTTGCATCATGGCCGTGATCAGCGCGATTACAACCAGGACCTGGGTCCACATTGAAATCCATCTTTATCCATGCTGCGCCACACTCTTCAATCAATCCCTTAGAAATTTCTAATGCCCACGCCAGGGCATCCGGATTACCTAAGCACGCATACTGCAAATTCTCTCCATTGTGTTGGGCCACAAACTCAGGGTGAATCTTGGCTAGTTCAGCCTTTTCTCCAAGGGCTTCAATTTCTAACCAAATCCCAAATTCAATTCCTAAATCACGAACGGCGTTAGCGATATTTCCTAGCCCGCTTGGGAAGCGCTCTATATTTCTTTGATCCCAATCTCCACGCAGATGATGCCAATGTGAATCTTTTGCTGCCGGCCCAAACCAACCAGCATCTAAAACAGCTACTTCAATTCCAGCTGCTTGAGCACGCACTGCATTGGCCAATAAAGTTTCCTCATTGATATCAGTATCTTCATATGGCCACCAAGAATTCCACTCAGTCAAAAGTTTAGGAGTCCCGTGAGTATCCAATTCTCGAAAATCGGCGATAAATTCCCGCATCGCAGCATTGATTCCTCCAGAGTCAACAGTTTTTGTAATGAGACGAGTTTGCTCGCAATCACTCTTAACCAGTATTTCAATACTATGTAAGTGAGGAGTGCAGCTTATTTGCCAGTTTCCAGACCAAGCAACAGCGAGGAAGTGAGCACTAGAACCATCTTCAACGATAATAAATGGGTGATGACCTTTACTTGATCGTCCAGCTGTCACACCGATTTCGAGAGGTAATTTCGCACTCATATGGTGAGGAGTCCACTCAGTACCCCAATCCGAACTCCAGTAGTAAATTTGAGCCAGAGAGAGATTATCAAAGGTAATGGTGTAGTTTTTTGAACTCATCATGATGAACCGGTCCCAGTGGGTACGCCTCTTACTAAGTACTTTGAGCTCATCGCTAAAAGAATAATTGTTGGAGTAGCGGTAATACATAATGCTGCGGCTACCAAAGGTTGATTCGTGGTGTATCGGCCACCAATACTGGCTAGCGCTGGAGTAAGAAGTCGCATCTCCTGGTCGGGAAGAATTAGATAGGCATATAAAAGTTCATTCCACATCCCTAAAAACTGCAAAACTGCAAGAGTTGTGATTCCCGCAGCTGCATTTGGTATTGCGATTCTAAAAAAGGAGGTTAAAAAGCCAGCACCATCAATTCTGGCAGCATCTAAAATCGAGTCTGGCACCGCACTAAATGTGGCTTTCAGAAAGAAAACGCCAAATGGAATATTTGTGCCGATATAGACAAACATTAGACCGTGCAGATGTCCCACAAGTGAAAATTTTGAAAGCAGAAGATAGACAGGAATGATTAGAATTTGACTTGGAAGCAGCATGACTGCAATGAACGACCAATTGATTGCTTTACTTCCTGGGAAGTCATATTTAGCTAATGCAAATCCGGCTAGGGATGAAAAGATTAACGCTGTTGCCAGGCTAAGACCTACAACAATGATGGTATTACGCGCAGCCGTATCCAGTGAGTAGTTATTAATTAAAATCCGGTAGCTATCTAAAGTGAAGAACTTTGGTAAGCCGTAAGCGTTTTTGTTGTAGTCCTCTAAAGTTCGAGACGAAGTCATTACGACGTAGAAGAGTGGATATAGAGTTGTAATAGCAACGCTTAAGAGTGCCAAGAGAACGATGGTATTAGTCCACCATTTGAATTTTCTCATTTTAGCGACCGTCGTCATTTCTGAGATACTTGCTTTGAGCCACAGTAAGTGTGGCAATGACGCCGAAGATTATTATTGCCAACGCAGAGCCTTGGCCCATGTCATAGGCTGAAAAAGCCTTCTGATAGACCAAGTAGTCAAGAGTGGTCGTTGAATACAACGGACCTCCGGCGGTCATCACAAAAATGAAGCCAAATAATGATGTGAATGTATACAGCGTGTTAATGATTGAAACAAAGGCCAGCTGCTGGCGAATACTGGG
>Ga0214919_10004659_pt1 | contig 19927 bp, 14 predicted proteins | sample LL1503_MetaG_FD_177994 | JGI IMG/M metagenome (GOLD analysis project Ga0214919, IMG submission 177994) | Freshwater microbial communities from Lake Lanier, Atlanta, Georgia, United States - LL-1503 | ecosystem: Environmental > Aquatic > Freshwater > Lake | place: USA: Georgia | collected...
TATTTCAATTCAGGAAGATGGAACAATTGTGATGGTCAATGACGGAAATGGCATTGATGTAGCAGAACATCCTGAGTATAAAATATGGATTCCTGAGCTTATTTTCGGTCATTTAAGAACATCAACCAATTACAACAAAGACGAGAAGAAAATCGTCGGAGGTAAGAATGGGTTCGGTTTCAAATTGGTTCTAATCTGGTCTACATATGGCTCAGTTGAAACAGTCGATCATGTACGTGGTCTAAAGTATGTTCAAGAATTCAATAACAATTTAGACGAGATTTGTAAACCAACTATTACTAAATGTAAAAACAAGCCTTATACAAAGATCACCTTTAAACCTGATTATAAGCGTCTTGGCATCAATGGTCTTAGTCCGGATTTAATCGCTCTACTTAAAAAGCGTGTTTATGATATTTCAGCAGTAACTGATAAATCGCTAAAGGTCAAATATAATTCAGAGCTTGTCCCAGTTAAGAACTTTCAGCAATACATTGAATTGTATATTGGCGATAATGCTGATGCTAGTGCTGCTAAAAAAGCATATGAAGATAGTGGCCCAGGAGGCAGATGGGAATATGCTGTCGCTCTTACACCAAGTAATGAATTCATACAAGTGTCATTTGTAAACGGTATACATACAGCAAAAGGCGGCAAACATGTAGAATATATTTTGAATCAAATAACAAGGAAGTTATGTGATTTTATTGAGAAGAAGAAGAAAGTAAAAGTCAATCCAAATTCGATCAAGGAACAACTCATATTATTCATAAGATGTGATATTGAAAATCCAGCTTTTGATAGTCAGACCAAGGACTTTATGAATACTCCATCAGCCAAGTTTGGATCCAAATGTGAAGTCAGTGACAAGTTCATAGAGAAAGTCGCAAAAATGGGAGTCATGGATGCGGCAGTACAATTAACTGAAATAAAAGAAAACAAAGCAGCGAAGAAAACAGATGGCACAAAATCCAAGTCTATTCGCGGTATTCCCAAGCTGACAGATGCGAATTGGGCAGGAACAGAGCGATCCAAAGAATGTACGCTTATATTTTGCGAGGGAGATTCGGCCAAAACCGGAGTCATATCCGGATTATCATCGGAAGACAGAAACACGATTGGTGTATATCCTTTAAAAGGCAAAGTGATGAATGTCAGAGGCGAAGCTAGTAAGAAGGTATCTGAAAACAAGGAAATTACAGAAATCAAGAAGATTCTAGGTCTGGAAATGGGTAAAGATTATCTATCAATTGACGATGTAAATAAGTCGCTTAGATATAGCAAGGTCATATTCATGACAGATCAGGATCTGGATGGTTCGCATATTAAAGGCCTTTGTATTAATTTGTTTCAGAATGAATGGTCTAGTTTAGCAAACATACCTGGATTTATTGGCTTCATGAATACGCCGATTCTTAAAGCCAAAAAAGGAACACAAGAGCTAAAATTCTATAACGAAGGCGAATATAATGCTTGGAAAAACAATGTAGCTATTGATACTAAAGGATGGAATGTAAAATATTACAAGGGATTAGGCACGTCGACTAAAGCAGAATTTGTGGAATATTTTGAAGAGAAGAAATTTGTAGGATTTGAGCACACAGCTTTGAGTGATAATGCGATCGATATGGTGTTCAACAAAAAGCGAGCAGATGACAGAAAGGATTGGTTGGAAAATGTATATGACAGAGAAAGTTATGTGGATACTAGCAAGCCAATGATATCTTATGAAGAGTTTATTAATCAAGAACTCATTCATTTCTCAAAATATGATTGCGATCGAAGTATTCCTAATTTGATGGACGGCCTCAAAATCAGTTTGAGAAAGATCTTGTTTTCAGCGTTCAAAAAACGATTGTCAACAGAGATCAAGGTAGCACAATTCTCAGGATACGTTTCTGAAAATTCATGTTATCATCATGGAGAGGAATCTCTAAATCAAGCAATTGTTGGAATGGCTCAGAATTTTGTTGGTTCTAATAATATTAATCTGCTTGTACCATCGGGGCAATTCGGATCTAGAATTAAGGGAGGCAAAGATGCCTCATCCCCAAGATACATATTTACACGTCTAGAAAAAATTACGCGTCGCATATTTATAGAGCAAGATGATCACATATTAAAGTATTTGTCTGATGATGGTATTCCAGTTGAACCACAATATTACGTGCCAATTATTCCTATGGTTCTAGTAAATGGATCCAAGGGAATTGGAACTGGTTTCAGTACAGAAATCATGTGTTATAATCCCAAAGATATTATTGTATATCTTAAGACTAAATTACAAGATTTAAGTGGCAGCAATAGCGGACTAAGCGCGTTTGAATTTATACCATATTATGAGGATTTCAAAGGCATTATAACAAAGATTGGAGAAAGCCGATTCTTATTTAAAGGAACCTATGAGAAATTGGGCGTGGATAAAATTCGCGTAACAGAGCTGCCAATTGGGTTTTGGACAGAAGATTTCAAGGAACTTTTGGAGGAATTAGAAGAAGAAAAGGAGATCAAAGACAAGGATAAAGATAAAGAGAAGAAGAAGGTTGCTCCATATATCAAGGAATACGATGACAAGAGCAAAGATATCAATGTTGATTTTGTTATCACATTTAATAAGGGGCAATTGGATGAGCTCGAATCGGCAAGCGGTGATCATGGATGTAATGGATTAGAGAAATTATTGAAGCTATACAGCACAAGTAGCATGACAAATATGAATCTATTCAATTCAAATGACAAGTTGAAAAAATATAATACAGTGAATGAAATTATTGACGACTTCTACAATGTAAGATTTGAGTATTATGTCAGCCGAAAAGCATATTTAATCGACATCTTAGAAAAGGAGCTAATCACATTATCAAATAAGGCTAAATATATTCAGGAATTGTTAAATGGGTCGATCGATTTGCGTAAGAAAAAGAAGGATGAAATTATCAAAATGTTACAGGATAAGAACTATGATAAAATTGTAAGTGACAACAATGTTATAGATGAAGAATACAAGTATTTGGTTAGAATGCCAATGGATTCAGTATCAGAGGAGAATGTAGATAAGTTGAATGCTGAACATGCCCGAAAGCAGGCGGAGCTCAATGAAATCAAATCGACTACTTGTCAACAGATGTGGTTAAGAGAATTAGATGCTTTAGAACATGAATATAACGCGTATAGATTAGAAAGAGATGAGGCGACTAATGGTGAGATAAAGATCATTGTAAAGAAGCCAAAGATTGTAGTAAAGGCTGCTGGAGCTGTTAAAAAGATTGTAAATAAATAAAATAAAATTATATATATAATATGTTTACAAATATAGCAAATTTTAATAACATATCAGATTATCTACCATTATTTAATGGTGTTTTAATTACAGATTTATTTGTAATTTTTTTGTTAAATATAAAACAAATAAATTCACTTGTATTAAGAGAATGGTATAGCAAATATAACTTATCTGCTGTAATTGCTGATATATTAATTATATTTATTGTATTAATTATTACCAGATTTTTATATTATTATATATTTAATGAATTCACAATATCAAAATTTGTATGTTTAGCGTTAACAATTCAGATTATACATGATGTGTTATTTTATTATTTTTTTAAAAGTGTACCTAGAGGTTTAAATCGCATGTTAGACACATTTAAAGATTATGCCAAGGAATTATCTTATAAAGTAATTTTAGCTGATAGTGGTATGATGATTATGGCATCATTAATTGCGTCATATCTTGCCGGTAAAACATTAAATACTAATATTATTGTAATGATTGTAGCAATATATATATTACCATATTTGCTATACAATTAAATTAATTAAATATAAAAATGTTGTTATTTTTATATTTATATTTGTTAGTCCATTTTCTTTAAAAGATGCTTTACATAACAATCGCATCTTTATAAAAAAGATGCTTTACATAACAATCGCATCTTTATAAAAAAGATGCTTTACATAACAGTCGCATCTTTATAAAAAAGATGCTTTACATAACAGTCGCATCTTTATAAAAAAGATGCTTTACATAACAGTCGCATCTTTATAAAAAAGATGCTTTACATAACAGTCGCATCTTTATAAAAAAGATGCTTTAAAACCACTTTGGCATCTTATATGTTCTTTTATCATATTGTGAATCGCAAATTGGTGTTGCTAAAGGTACTGCCAATGTACTAGCATCATATAAATATTTTACATATCCTTGCGCCTCACCAAAAACACGTGGCACTGAGTATTCTAGAACCATCTTATTAAGCTGTCCAATTTGCGCAGCAATTTGATTTGGTAAATTAGCAGAATATTGAAGAAATATAGCACGCATAATAACTTTCAATGCGTCACAATCTTGAGTGCCAATCAAATATTGCCCATTTGATTTCTCATATACACCAGCTCTAATACCATTTTGAATGATCTGTATATTTTCTTTGGAAAAATATGATATAGATAATGGTGTCTCATCCAATAGACCTAAAGTCGCATTCCTAAAAGTGGTACATTGGTTTGCTGGTATTTTGTCATACAAAGCAAACAAAGCGGACACATCGGGGGGATTTAATATATCGACTCTACCATTAGTTGCTATACGATTGCCTTTAATATTTGATTCTATTGCCATTCTATTAGAGTTTTTTGCCATTCTATTTCCACTATTCATATTCATATTATAATATATTCATAAAAAAAATATATATATTTATTTTATATAATGGAAAGCACTTTTCAAAATGTAATACTAACAATTGCGGTTGTTGGGCTAGTAGTATTGTTAGTTATTATAGGAATTTCTTTGTCTAAATCAAGTTCTACAGTTGCTTGGCCTCCAGTTGTTGGATCTTGTCCCGACTATTGGTTAGATCTAAAAGGTAATGGAGAGGAATGTTATAATGTAAAAAGTTTAGGAATGTGTAATGTACCTAATACTAAAGAAAAGAATACGATGAATTTTAATACAGCCCCTTTTAATAGCGATACTGGTACATGTTCTAAATATAATTGGGCAAATAATTGTAAGGTTACATGGGATGGAATAACTTATGGAGTTACAAATCCATGTGATACAAGCACCGAAGATCCGCCATCAACATAATCAAAATAAATAAACCAATATTCATAAGATGGATTAAGTAAAAATCAACATAAAAAGAATATATTAAAATATATATTACAATAAGTATGGACATAATTAACATTGATGAATTGTTAGGCAGACAAGAAGAAGTGAATAAAATGAAAGCAATTCTTAAAGATTTTGAACTTAACAAAAACAACTTAACTACTAAAAAGGGCATCTATATTTATGGCGATCCTGGTTCAGGAAAGACTACATTTGTGACTAATATTTTGAAAGAGTTGAATTATGATGTTGTTAAATATGACGCTGGCGATATTCGCAATAAATCCATTATTGATACAATTACAAAACATAACATGTCTGACAAGAATATTATGAGCCTTTTCCATAAGCAAGTAAAGCGTATTGCTATCGTAATGGATGAAATTGATGGCATGAATAATGGAGACAAGGGCGGCATCAATTCATTAATTAAAATTATCAGACCAAAGAAGACGAAAAAGCAGCGCCTAGAGGAGATTACTTTGAACCCGATCATTTGTATTGGTAATTATCATATTGACAAGAAAATCAAGGAGCTAATGAAAGTGTGTAATGTCATTGAATTGAAACCGCCTACTAATATTCAAATGAACCATATTCTAAATCTAATGATTCCAACCATTGATGAAAATATACGAACTAACATAATAAATTTTATTCAAGGAGATTTAAGGAAAATGAATACTATTTATGAATTATACAAGAACAAACAGGACATCTTAAACAATAATATAATACAAAATATTTTTCTAATGAAGTCATATAATGACGACACTAGACAAATTACAAAGAAATTAATTAATACCAATTATCCAATTGAAGATCATCTAACAATTATGAATGAAACGGATCGAACAATTGTGGGACTTTTATGGCATGAAAATATTATTGATGTGATTGGTAAGCTAGATAAAGATGAATCAATCCCCTTTTATTTGAAAATATTGGACAATATGTGTTTCGCCGATTATATTGATCGGATAACATTTCAGAAACAGATTTGGCAATTTAATGAGATGAGTTCTTTAATTAAGACATTTAAAAATAATTGCGCTTATCATGAATTATTCCAGCAAATCAATTCTAAGAAAAAGAATAAACAGAAATTCAATCCAACAGAGGTTCGATTCACTAAGGTACTAACAAAATATTCAACCGAATATAATAATTCTATATTTATTCAAAATTTATGTCAACAATTGGCAATGGATAAGAAGGACATGTTTGCTTTCTTTTTAGATATTAGGAAAAAATATCCAACTGGTGATAGTGAGATCTTGTCGCTATTTGAGAACTATGAAATATCCAAATTAGATATTAATCGCATTTATAGATATTTGGATAAATATACTAAGGAAGATGCGGCTGACACTGAAGATATTGTTATATCAGATGATGAAACTGATGACATATAAAAATGTAAACAAATAAGTATTATAACTAATATAAGTATATACAATTTATTATTGACACCATTATAGATGTCAATAATAAAACTATTTTATTAATATATTGATCGCGTAATTAACAATTTTACACATTCTTCATAGTAATATTATTAGAATACCACTTTGCCTTTTCATTTATATCAAGTCTCATAAACATATGACTTTCATACTGCTCAGGAGTGTCGTAGAATAATGACAATGATGACTTCATGCCATTCTCTCCAGTACAAAGAGCCGTCGAAAATAACATTTTTTGTTCATTGGACCCAACCGTATATTGATACTTTTCACCCGTAACGGCATTACGAATTTTAGTTCCTAATTGACCACTGCCATATAAATTTACATGTACATTCTTATAATACGTCTTTCCATCATTGCGCTCATGTGTCTCATATTCATTGATCCTTTTTCGACTAATTCTCTGGAAATATTTATCATTTAATTGTGCTTGTTTTCTTGAATCTAAATTTCTATCATTTGTGTTTAATGAATTGGCGTCGGCATGGTCGTTATCATAATAGGGCATGTTTGCGTACTAGTGTATATACTATATATATTAATTGTCTTTATATTATTTATTATAACATTTATTTTGATCACATTTATTTTGATCTCATTTATTTTGATCTCATTTATTTTGATCTGTATTGATTCAATTCTGTATTTAAATCCTTGATCTTTCGTAGAAGTTCATTAATTAAATACACTTTGTCACCTAATTGCTTTTCGTATTGCTTCCTTATTTCCTCAATATTCTCCGCTAATTTCGCTTGTGTTGGACTGTGCGTTTGAAAAATGCGATTTTGCGCCATTATCATCCTATTATGATCTTCCAAGCGACGATTGCGCTCATCCTCCATCTTTTTTATTTGATCTAATAATTTGGGTTTATGCTCTGGCTTACCTGGCTCGTAATTTGTTAGTAGGTTGTTCATATCAATCATATAGAATTGTTTTAATACAGGATCACTAATAAAATCATCTACAGAATAGCGTGACAAAGTTGTTCTTGTTGATTCCAAATTATCTAACAGTTTCTCCTTATTTAATGAATTGTGTTTATGCGAGAACACCATAATTGCTTTCAATGTATCTAATTGTTTTAATGGAATTGTATAGTTTTTTAAGAAATGTCTCTCTTCTGCCACCGCATTATCCTCGTTATAACTGGTCTCCAATAATAACTCCTTTTTGAAAGCAAATGTTGCCGCTGTTGCGTGGAATTCCTTATAAGGACCGCATTGATATACTTGTTTTCTAGAATCGAAATATATGTGCATCTCACTGCTTCCGGCAACAAGAAATGACGGATTTGCCTGTAATGTTTCTACTGCGTGCGAGATGCGTTCTGGGGGATAATAGTCGTCGTCATCCATGTAAATAATTATATCGCCTGAACATTTACTGTGCATTAAATTACGCTTCTTTCCTAGCAACATTTTTTCCTCATAGTAAAAGTATTTGACTTGATCAATGTCCTTTACAAGATCTTCAATTGGATCTGTTCCATCGTCAATAATAATCCATTCGATGCGGTCCTTTGGATAAGTTTGATTTTCAAAACATTTTATCATATATGGAATGAATGGGCGGCGATTGAATGTTGGGGTACATATACTAACAAATGGCAATAATGGTTCCAATGTATTTGTATTATTACTGCTATTATTATTTTTATTCTTTTGTTTATTCTTATTCTTATTTTTTTTATTAGATTTTGACATCTTTAATAAATTATATACGTAATTATTATTTAAATTATAATTACGTAACTAATACATTTTTATATTTATACTAATCTTATTTCATAATCTTGTTTTTTGTGTTTACGAGATCCGCCCTTTATGGAATTGTTGTTCCACGTCATGGAATTGTTGTTGCTGTTGTTGTTTGAGTTACCTTCTTCTAAACCACCCTTATCTTCGAATCCCTCCTCTCCCCCTATAATTTGTCCAAGCGTTTGATCAGTTTTTACGGCCTGAATCTGTCCCTCTATTACATTATCAAAATTTGAAATAAGAGAATCTTTGGAGGTTCCTAACAACAAATCAGTTAACACATCAGTCGTATTAGTCAAAATAGTTTGAGGAATCTTTTTAAGACTTTGTTCAAGCATCAATACAGGACCAAACCCTGTAGCTACAATTTCATCTCGTTTAGATTTGAATCCAAGATTTTTGTTTAATATACTTTCATGTTTCACATTAGAATCGGAAGAAGTATCAGCATTAGAATCGGAAGAAGTATCAGCATTAGAATCGGAAGAAGTAATATTACTTTCAAGTTTCCTTTGAAATTGTTGCTGTATTTGTCTTAAAGCATCGTCCAAAATACTTGGTCTAATTGTGTAAATCAACCCTTCGGCTGTACTGACATCACTCATTAATTTTATAAATGGGGTTTGTGTATTATTTTCAGCCGCATTAGTTTGATTAAATGCGTTAAATGATTTATTACATTTGTCATAAGCATCTCCCAATAATTTATTATATGTCATTAAATCTCTTAGTTGTGTTCTAAGTTTCTGTTGTATTTGTAATGGGAATTTGATATCTCGTTCAATTAATATGGTATTTGTGTTCATGGCATCGCAATTAAAATATGCCTTTGCCAAAGCATTTACATCCCTTTGTAGTTCGGGAAACCCTTGTACACTTTTTAATTCGTCAATAGATTTACCTGATCCCTGTATGTTTAAGAATAATTTCTGTATATCAAGTTGCTTATCCTGTATTTGTTTGACTTGTTCAGCAATCTCAGTTTTATATTTACCAATTATATCAGTTGTGTCATTACATTGATCATTATCAATATCATCATTTTCAGGATTATCCTCATCCTCATCTTCTTCATCCTCCTTCTTAGGAGTCCGCTTAATTAATGTATTATCATTATCTGGTTTTGTTGATACCAAAACATCACAAAACACAATGGCCATTATAACAGCAATAATGACCGCAATAAAATAGTAGGTACCAAGATATGTATTACTAGCCATAAACAAGTTTATAATAGACAAAAATACTAAATACGTTCTCTTGTAAATAAATGTATCCTTAATAAATGATAATAAACCTTTGGGGCCAGTTGTATCACCGCTAGAATCACCTGAGAAATTAAACTCCTTTTTTAATTTATATTTGGCAGTTAAACTCTTATAAACAGTATAAAATGTCAAGTAAACTGGCGAAAAGAAAAACATGGAACATATAAAATATAGCATGAGACCAAGTGTTGTAAATATCCATTTAAATATAAACAACACATCTTGTGATAAGGGGGTCTTCTCGAGGTATTTTTGTTCATCATTACCATACAATGGTCTCCATAAAAATCCCACATCTGCCCATTTGTTATCTAACTCCCCATTTGTCTCTCTTTTTAAAAATGGTAAACCCTTTGTTAGATTAAATCCTTGTTTAAACAAACTAGAAAAATGTTTCCATATGCTAATACAAATATTAAAAACACTAAAAAATGGCAAAAATGATGAACCGACTAATCCAAATATAAACATGACAGCCCATTCAGGCAAATATCCGAATCCTCCAAATACAGAATTAATAATTTTAAAACTTGTCGAGACCATCTCATTAGTAACATCTGATCGCCATTTTGTTAAATTAGAGGGTTCCCATGGTTTAGTACCTGTATAATCACTTGGGGGTTTATCTGTATTAGCCTCTACCGTCATAGTTTTAATCCAGCCACCATTGAAACTCTTATCAAATGCCTTTTTATCAAAAGTTGCTTGTTGAGAGTATGAATTTATTGCTTTATATCCAAGTAAAACTGCCAACCCTTTCATCCCATATTCTCTGACAATATTCATTTCAACAACTTTATCAGTAAAATTAGGAGTATTTCCAGTAGGATTACATACATAGGGGATATCTTTTGTAGCATCTGTTGGTAATATACCCGAATCGGCAACTTTAGTCATATAAAGTCCAATTGAACCCAGAACAACAAATCCTATAATAATACCAGTTGTTTTACCAAAGCTAGCAAAAAATTTTGCGAAATTGGGATCATCCTTTGGATCTTTTTGTTTTTGTAAATTATCTATAGCATCTGTTGACATTATTTATAATAAATATATATTAAATTTTATAGATAATATAATATAATAATATTAACGACCGTAGATCTTATTATTATTATATTATCAGTTTCTTAAATATAATTTATTATTATATATAAATGGAAATAATAACTAACATAATTATATTTTTACAAGGGAATAAAACAAACATATTATTAGCTGGTCTATGTATCCTAATGACGTGGCTTATAATTAATTGGTTCAAATATCTGACCAATAATTATTTTATTTTACAAGGGACAAATAATACAAATATAGTAGAAGGTTACGAAGCAAATACATACAGCACATTAGCATATGATAATCCAAATACACCATTAACTACACATAGTGTCGACTTACCATTAAATACAAACTATTCTTGTTCAAATATATGCGGTCCCAAAGCTACATGTTCAAAGTCAGGACAACAATGTTCTACTGATGTAGATTGTTATAATGTTGGATGTCAGTCATTGCTAAAACCGCCTAGTAAAAAACAAGTAGAAAATGTAGAGGATGGACCTGCGCCAGCGGATGATGCTGGTATTCTAACATATAATCAAGCGTTACAATTCTCCTCTCTAACAACTGATCTAGCCACAAATGCTGGTATTATTGATGAAAATGCTACAATTCAACGAGGATATGAAGGCATACCTGTATGGGAGGATACATATAATACCACTGCGCAAATTATTGATAATGAATTAGCACATAAATATTCTGCTGATCCTGAAAAATATGCGTCAACTCCACATTATAAGACGACACAGACAGCAACCGGGTTGTTCTATGATATAGGACCGACTCCTTCCAATTCGTCCACCTTTTAATCCATCTTTTTACATTTACTATGCTTCGCTGAAACGCTGATTATTAATTGTTTAATGTTTTTTTTGCGTTTTATTTCTATAAATTTTATTATTAATTGTTTTGTTAATTGTTTTATTTTTTTTATTAAATAAATCTTTTATATTTGGAAATGGTTTATTAAATTTATCATATATTTTTTTAATTTGTTCTAAATTATATTTGCTTACTAAAATAAATGGTTTTAAAGTTTTATCATCATTTTCAACTACATAAAAATGTAGTTTCATATAATATAATATACATAATTCTCTTGATATAACATGATTTATAGGAAAACTTTCTGTTATAATTTTTTTTAATATTGATGTATTAGGCAAGTCATTTATTATTTTTAAATTGTCCTTTGATAAAGCAAACATTTTTTTTATATTATCAAACGTATATTCTCTAATATTTCCTAATTTTTTTTCGGTATATGTTGGAATATTATGTTTATCGCTCATAACTATTCGAATTGGAAATACATCTTCCAATTCTATTTTTTTTGAATTATTTATATAAATTTCTGGTTTATCTATTATATAACGAATAAAAACATCATTTTTAAATAAAGAATATGGTTCCATTGCCATACTAAAATAATGACCCTTACACTTATAGAAACATCCAATTGTATCAAAAAATCTACCTAAAATAATTTGTTTTTTATTTTCAAAAAAGAAGTTGTCTGGTTTACATGAATTAAAATTGTTTTCACATTTAATATTTGATATTGACTTTTTTTTTATTCTTTTAAATTTTTCTTTTTCTGGATTAATCGCATTTAATAATAAAAAAAGTTCATCAAAATATACTTTATTACAATGTTTTGGATTAAAATCAAAGCTATAATTATCCATTATATATATATATATATAAAATTGGCGTTTCAGCGAAGCATAGTAAAGTAAATGTAAACAGGTGTAAAAGGCTCACGAAGTTAAGAATTAGGTCGCATACATGAGCCCCACATTACCACCAACAAAGTGAACCATATTTATTCGCTCTTCAAACAATACTAGATTAAAATTATAATCATATATGCGCCATGTCGGTTTATTGACGCCTATAATATCACCCGTTACAGGATCGCAAATGGTCAGACTCTGCGCCAAAGGATCCAGCGGCGGTATAATAGTCGTAAATTCCAACTCTATTTGCGTAAATCGGTTCATATTTATCGCACCTGATGGCTGTAAATTTGAATTATTTGAATGTATGCTAAAATTATAACAATATAATCCTGGCGGAGCATTACCTGAAGTTCGTGTATATTTTTCGATATAATTATAAACACCAGATGGTTGAATATTCTCTCTATATGATCCATCTAACAAAATACCCATTGATATCAAAATCTGCTTATCATTTTCCCTAGAATAATTTGACGTAATTAAAAGACCCGTTAAAGTACTATCTGGATTTACACCCGGACCTATATATGTTTCTACCAGATTCCCAGACGCATCTTTCCTGTAAATCAAATAATTACCCGTTGTAGGCGCTTGAATTACATCTAATGGCATATAATTGTAGGGCCAATTTGTATAATTCGACCATTCGTTTCTCAAATTAGCATCACTTCGTTGGAAATAAAACATCCAATTGGACACCATTCCCAAAGAGTCTAGCGCAACTTTATTAGGTCCAGTCACATTATAAAACCGCTGTTCGTGTACCTGTTTTATTAGATATTTTTGTTCCTCTAAAGCAAACATTCGCTCCTCATCATTTGATAAAAAACAATATGTACAATTTAAATGAATATCAGTGTTCCATAATGATCTAACATCTGTATAACAATCAATATCTAATCCAATATTTGGAGGCGGTTGTAAGAATCGATAAAACTGCATATACCAAGTATTAAAATTCGGAGCCACATAAGGGTAATTATACGTATAATCAAACACATCACGAATTTGAAATAGCTGATTAATGGGTTTTATTGTTACTACTATATGGAGCTCATTATATTGGAGGGATGTCAATGGAAACGCCATTTGCGATTTGAGACCAAACCAGTTGTTTAGCGGAATATACAAGATTCTGCCGCGAATGGATGGTTCAGGGCCGGCTAGGTTTTCTGTATAATACGAATTTGGATAAGAATTGACTCGTGAACCCGCATTACCTGGATCATTTAGCTCTGCCGTATTTCCAATCATATCATCAAATAATTCCTTCTTATCTTTGGAAAAATCTCGTTGAACCGCGGATAATAAGTAATCACCAGAATATTCTTGAAGCGTATAGTTGCCGCATGTAATGCTTATTTTTGAAATCATTTTTGCTCCTAAATTATCTATCCATTTGAATTCATATGGAGCCCAGTCTTGAACTGGCGCATCCTGTTGTGGTGGCATAATGGCACTCCAAATATTAGGCAATCCGACCGATAAATAGCAGTCCATTAGAAGATCCGCATATCTAGGTATTTTGAATGTGAATGTGGATTCCTCGGACAAACGCAATGTTTTAGAACCTTCAAAGTCTACACGGAATTTTTGAAGACCAAAATTAGTATAATGCGCATAAGTTGTTTTAAAAAACGTTTTAGAAGGATTCCCATTTAAAATAATATTTTGTTGTCCAATAGATACAAGATTCATAAGTCCTCCTGGCATTTATTTGTAATTATAATACTAACATATTATTTTTTTAACTAATAATAATTATTAATATAGAATATAATTTATTATTTTATACAATAATATATTATAAAGATAAAGATGTCATCATCAAATACAAATATAAATACAGGATCAGATACAGTAGCAAAAGCACAAGCAGCAGCATCAGACGCCGTAAATACCCTATTAGCAATGAAAGACAACACTCAAATCACGCTAATCACATTTCTAACATTTTTTGTTATTATAATGGCATTTATATATTACTTTTATTATAATGGTACAGGAAGTATTGGTGGTATATCAATAATCATAATCATAACTGTAATGCTAAGCATTGTTGGTCAGGCTGTAATGGATAAAGCCGGAGCAGTTGCTGGAGGCATTCTAGGCGCTTTAATTGGAATCGCCGTATTTGTAAACATGTCAAAAAGTAAAATTACTAGAAATTGCGAACTCATGGATGGTGTTTATGGTGAAAAAAATGTAAATATTTCAAATACATTAGTGAAAGAATACGCATTGCGCGATTATTACATTAAAACAGCATACAATTGTTGTAGTGGAGGCGATTACAAAAATGATTACGTGTCATTATGTTCATTAAATGATCTATTAAAACAAGGCGTTAGAGGCCTTGATTTTGAAATATATTCGGTTAATGATGAGCCAGTTGTAGCAACCTCTACTGTGGATAATTATTGTGTAAAGGAAACATTTAATTATGTGTTGTTTAGTGATGTTATAAATAGTATTATAAACAACGCATTTACAGATAATGCGCCCAATCCAAAAGATCCAATCATTCTTCATTTGCGAATAAAGAGCGAAAACAAAAACATATATAAAAAGCTAAGCCAACTATTTCAAAGCAATAATAATTACTTCCTACCATCTTCTTTTAGCCGTGAAATGAAAGATGAAAAGGGCAATATTATTAATTTTGGTAAAACCAAATTATCCGATATTGGAACTAAGATTGTTGTTATTGTTGATAAAACCAATTCAACCTGTTTGTGCGAGGATTGTGATGAATGTGGTGAATTTTATGAATATGTAAATATGACAAGTAATTCAAATTTTATGCAAGTATTGCGATACAATGATATACAATTTACTCAGACACCGGATGATTTAATCGATTATAACAAAACCAGAATGACCATTGGTGTTCCAAATAATGGATCAAATCCCGAAAATCCAAGTTCAGTTGTAATGCGTGCTATGGGATGTCAAATGCTTGCTATGAGATATCAATCGGTTGATTCAAATATTGAAGAGAATGATATATTCTTTAATGAAAATGGACATGCTTTTGTATTAAAACCCGCTGATCTACGAGAAAAAATAACATTATTAGAACCTCCCCCAGTACAAGATCCGGCATTATATTATGATACCAGAGTATTAAAGACTGAAATATATGATTTGAAAATCTAAAATAAATAATAAATAATAAATAATAAATAATAAATAATAAATAATAAATAATATTAATAAAATATTATTTTTTAACAATATATAGTATAATAAATATTATGAAAAAAAAAGTATGTGATAATGGGATGGGGTTTGACGACTGTGAATTAGCTATTCTGCGCGCCGCTGTCGATAAAGCAGAAGAACGTCAAGGCAGAAAGGATGCTAACTCACCCGATATTAAACGCATCATCCAAATTGTAGAGAATTTTATTAGAACCAAAAAACTCATCTGTTATGGCGGAACAGCCATTAATAATATTTTACCAAAACAAGATCAATTCTATAATAAAGACATTGAAATTCCCGATTATGATTTTTACAGTTCAAACGCACTTAATGATGCCAAAGAACTAACAGATATTTATGTTAAGGAAGGTTTCATTGAAGTAGAAGCCAAGTCTGGACAACATTTTGGCACATTTAAGGTCTTTGTAAATTTTATTCCTGTTGCTGATATTACTATGTTACCCAAGGAACTATTCAATGCTATTAAAAATGAATCTATTAAAATATCTGGGATATTATACGCGCCACCAAATCTACTTCGCATGGGAATGTATTTAGAATTATCGCGACCAGCTGGCGATGTTTCTCGCTGGGAAAAAGTCATGAAGCGTCTGACTCTTTTAAATAAACATTATCCATTGTCTGCGAATCAGTGTGCTCATATTGACTTTCAAAGAAAAATGGCAGATGATAAGAAAACTGATGAAATTTACGACATTGTTCAGAAAACCCTAGTAGATCAAGGTGTAGTATTTTTTGGAGGATATGCGATTTCTATTTATGCCGAGTATATGCCCAAACATTTACAACGAAAATTGAAAAAAATCCCCGATTTTGATGTGTTGTCTGAAGACCCAATGGTAACTGCTCAAATTGTTAGAGAACGATTAAGTGATATTAATGTTAAGAATGTAAAGATTATTAAAAGGCCATCTATTGGCGAAATCATTGCGCCACATTATGAGATACGTGTCGGAAATGATACTATCGCGTTTATTTACGAGCCACTAGCATGCCATAGCTATAATATAATTAAAAATAATGGATATGATGTTAAAGTCGCTACAATCGACACTATGTTAAGTTTTTATTTGGCATTTTTATACGCAGATAGACCATATTATGATAAGGATCGAATTTTGTGTATGTCAAAGTATTTGTTTGAGGTCCAATCTAAAAACAGATTATCTCAAAAAGGTGTATTGCGTCGATTTTCAATTAATTGTATGGGTCATCAAGAGACTATTGAAGAAATGCGTGCCGAAAAGGCTGAAAAATTTAAAGAGCTTAAGGATAAAAAGGGGACAGCTGAATATGATATGTGGTTTTTGCGTTATAGGCCAACGGATACTAAAAAAGAAAAGGAAGAAAAAGATGGGGAATCAAACTCTGGGAAAAAGGAGAAAAATAAAAAGGGAAAAAAAGGGAAAAAGGGGAAAAAAGAGAAAAGCAGTTCTGACACAGACTCTGGATCCGACTCAGACTCTGGATCCGATTCAGAATCAGATCAAGAACAATCTTCATCTTCATCTTCATCTTCATCTTCAAATAAGACTAATACTAAGACTAAAAATAAGAGGAAAAATAATAAAAAGACAAAGAAGCGCACTGGATTCTTCTTTTAATTATTTTTGTCATAATATATTATACAATGACAAAAAGAGATACAATAAAGATCAGAAAGACAAGACAAATAAGAAAGACAAGACAAATAAGAAAGACTAAAAAGACAAGACAGATCAGAAAGACAAGAAGATTAAGATTAAAAGGAGGAGGAGAGACAGAAATACAAATAAGAGAAAATTTTAGAAAAATGTTTATAAATTCATTCATAACATTACAAAAAGCCATTAATAAAAAACCATTGTCGTTAGGAGATATAAACAAAGCTATAGCCAATTTTAAAAATGGGTTTAAAGGCAATCAAAAGGGTATAAATACACTAATTCCAGTAACTATTAATACAACTCCTATTGATAAATATATAACACGCAAGGATAAAACACCTTTAATTGATTTTGTTCCACCATTAGTTGTTATTTTTGACAATATACGTGATATGGAAATAAGAAGTCAAATAATAAATATTTTTATAAAGTATGGTGGTGATATTAATCTTATAAATTATGTTAAAGATACAACCGCATTATCAGCCGCAATAAAATTACATGATAAAGAATTAGTTGAACTTTTACTTAACAAAGGTGCCAATGCTAACATCTTAAAAGAAGAACAAAGAAATAATATGAATACTCTAATGGCAGAACCAAAATTAGAAACAAAATTAAAAACAAAATTAGAACCAGAACCAAAATTAGAACCAGAACCAAAATTAGAACCAGAACCAAAATTAGAACTCATTATTTCAACTAAGCCATTTGTTAAATTAAATATACAAATGGAATTACCTTCAGACTCTGGTTATGATCCAGAAATTGAACCTGAATTTTGGAAACCTATTTTTGAAGAAAATGAGATGTTTACTATAAGAAATCAAATTAATAATATAATGATTGCTGATGGAAAAATAAAAGTAATTAATAATGAAGTAACTAATTTATGGAATATTTGTAAAATAGTTAAGTCAATAATACCAACTTATTTTACTCCAACAAAAAATGAACGTTATTCTTTGTTTGATGGCACAATGGTACAAGATACAGATGTAGATTTTAGTAATTTTAACATTATATTATGTGCTGCTTTAATTATATTTGGAATAATATCATACAAAATGATTGGTCAAGACTATAAATTAATATTTAAGGGGGGTAAAGCAATACAACTTGTATTAGCGGGTATCCCTGAACTTTCAGAATATAAAAGTGAAGATATTGATGTATTAATAATGCCAGACAAAAATATACTATATGATGAATCAAACATTAAAAATTTAGCAGGTCATTTAGCTTATTTAATAAGATGGTTTTTAAATATACCATCACCTCAAGGAAACATGTCAACCCAAGGAAACATGCCAACCCAAGGAAACATGTCAACCCAAGGAAACATGTCAACCCAAGGAAACATGTCAACCCAAGGAAACATGTCAACCCAAGGAAACATGTCAACCCAAGGAAACATGTCAACCCAATATAAGATTTCTGTTCAATCACCGAATCCAGAAAACACTAGAGCAAATCCATTTATTTTTAAATTAAGTTATATTAAAGTTCTTCAAAAAAGGGATTTCAAAAAACAAATAATGGTTGACGATTTTAAACAATTTTCAGACATTGATTTTAAAGAAATGCCAAGTAATATTAAAACTTATTTTGAAGATGATTCAAAGGAATATAAATTTGAAATATCTTTATCAGAAAATGATCCAAAGCAATATATTATGTTTAGATGTCCAAATTTAGGGTCTCTCTTAGATGAAAAAATATATTACTATGCTAAATATTCAAATTTTAAACAACTATTACAAGGGCAAAAACCTGTAACAGAAGACGGTTATCAGAAAATTACAATTCCCGAGTGTGATCGATTTTTAGAAAAATTTAAACGTGCTATATTAGCAATGAACATGGGATTACAAAAACAAAGGAAACAACAATATGATAGCACAGAGTTATTAGAAAGAGCAAAGAATTCAATTAAAATCCGTTTAGGTAAACTAGGATTTACAGATGAGCTATTTCAAACAAAAATAGTTCAAAATTTATATCCATAAATAAAATTGTTTCATGTCTAATATCTATTATTTCAAAGGTATAATTCCTAATCCAAGTTTTACATAATGTATCAATTGCATACGATCTGTTATTTTACATACTTGCGTATCATAAAATACATCAAACCATGATAGATCCTTTCTTTTATGTAATGTTTCAGATATTTCACCACGATAAGCAATTAACCCTATAATAATAAAAAATATGATTATATAATATAATATTTTTTCTATTTTATTAACAATTACAAATTGTTCGGGGATTACAGGGAATAATCTAACAGTAAATGGATAATCAATAGTTATCCAATATGCGTGATCTTCATATACCTTATGATCCTCTGTATTTTCGATTGTTTTACCTAATTCCAAATAATATTCTTTGTTTAATTCGATGAAATATATAAATAATAATAGGGATATAATTGATAGGGTAATTCTTAAATCCATGCGCATTGATAATATAAATATCATAAAATAGAAAATAGTATGTATTAGTTTTTCAATTGGTGGAGTAAATTCTATATTTCCAGTAGTTGAAACTAACGTAACCAAAAAATAAAATAACAGAAATGCTATAATTATCATTAATGGTTTGCTATTATTTATATAATTTCG
>Ga0214919_10004660_pt1 | contig 19917 bp, 19 predicted proteins | sample LL1503_MetaG_FD_177994 | JGI IMG/M metagenome (GOLD analysis project Ga0214919, IMG submission 177994) | Freshwater microbial communities from Lake Lanier, Atlanta, Georgia, United States - LL-1503 | ecosystem: Environmental > Aquatic > Freshwater > Lake | place: USA: Georgia | collected...
CGAATGCGGCGGCGGCTTATAACGGCGGCGGAAAATCTGATTGGCATCTACCGTCAAGAGATGAGTTAAACCAGCTATATCTGCAAAGAACTACCGTTGGAGGTTTTCAGTCGTCCTGGTACTGGTCCTCCTCGGAAGGTTCTTCTAATGGCGCTGCGATGAGAAGATTTACCGATAACGCATTGATTAACTACTTTAAGGGCGATCGCCAATATGTACGGCCAGTCCGGACCTTTTAGACTTTACCTTTACGCGCTGCGCGAGATAAAAAGAGTGCAAAGACAAGCGCCAAAACGATTCCCGTATTGACGCCCATTTCTGTAAGCGAACGGTTGAAGTACTCAGTTGTTTTCTGCTGTTCCATAGTAAGTGAAGCGCCAACGGTGAGAATATGTCGCACCGCAGCTATAACTCCAATAATTAAGAAGTTATCGAGTTGGAAAATTCCATCTGTAAATCGCACGATCACAGTTCGCATAATCTCCAGAATGATAATTACAAAGAGGATGTCGTTGATTGCCTGAATCATGCCAACTGGAAAAAATGGGCGAGTCTCTATGAGGCGCAGCAAGGTGTATCCAGCAGCTAAGACAGAGATTATAAATAAAACTATTCCAAGAAAGCCATGCAAAATATCTTCAAGCTTGTCGATAAAGGTTGTGGGAATTAGCGACTCATCGCTGGTTAACAAACCCTTGACTGACTTATATTTCATCTTGACCACCCTTGATAGCAATTCCTAATGGTAAATGGCGTCTTAAGCTCTCGCAAGATTTAGGAGCTTAATAGATGCAAATATGCGCGCCAAGATAGTCCGCGAGCAGTTTTACCCTATTGACTCGTTTTTTCGCCTTACTAAGTTGTAGCATCCCGACTATGAGCGCTTTCAATACCCGCATGCAACCCATTCGAGATTTGATGAAAGATGAGGGGCTGGATGCGCTGGTTCTTCGCCGAAACCCTAATTTAGCTTGGGCGATTGCTGGAAGATCTCACGTGCCATCCACAATCGATGCTGCCTGTTTTGATTTGATTATCACGCAAGATTCTGCGATAGCAATAACAAATGTTGTGGAAGCGCCACGATTAATCGCTGAAGAATTCCCATCTGAGATTTCGGTCAAGACAGTCCCATGGTCACAAGGCCGTGATCCGCTACTGCCTGTTGGTGCAAAGGTTGGTTCTGATCAGCCGGGCGGTGACAGAGTTGATTTAGGTCTTGAAATTGAGATAATTCGCGGTTCGCTAATCGCTGAAGATGTGGCTCGTTTTAAAGAGATTTGTTCGGATGCAGCAATTGCCCTTGGTGGCGCAATGAAAGAGGTAAGCCAGACCGATCGCGAAATCGATGTCGCTGGCTTAATAACAAGATCTTTATGGAGAGCAAATCTAGAGATTTCTTTTCTAGGTATAGCGGGGCAAGATCGCGTTGAGAAGTATCGGCACCCGCTTCCAACAGCTTCTTTGGTTGGCAATCGAGTATCTGCATCTATCTGCGCAAAGCGGAAAGGTCTAATCGCATCCGTAACTCGAATTGTGACTTTTGGCCCGGTGGCGCAGAAATCACTCGCTAGGTATGAAGGTATTTATAAGGTCGAAGGTGCGATGTTTGATGCAACAGTTGTCGGCAAAGCATTCTCAGATCCAATAAATGCAGCCATCGCGGCCTATCCAGTTAACGGCTTTGACTCAGATGAATGGCAAAAGCATCATCAAGGTGGTCCGACCGGTTTTCTGCCTCGCGATTGGCCGGCTAACCAGGGGACAACGCGTTTAATCGCAGAGAACCAACCGATTGCTTGGAACCCAACAGGCGCCGGTTGGAAGGCCGAAGATACGATCTTGGCTACAGAATCAGGTGTAAAAGTCCTCACAATTGACCCAGAATGGCCATCATTTAAAGTCAATGGTCGGACCAGACCTTTCCTGCTTCAAAGATAACCCTAGTAATCCCCTCATAACGCTCTTATAACAACGCATAAAACGCCCCTTTATCATTGACTCTAGGGCACACCCAGTGGCACGCTCTGCCAAGAGGTCTTACCACTGGAGGCATTATGAGCACTGTTGCTCTAGTCGCGTTAGCGCGTCCTACCTTTGATCTGACCTGCGCCCAAGCCAATTTTGATAGCGCTCGCGCATTACTACTTGAACTCGGTGCGACAGTGGTCGGACCAGATCAACTGGTTATGACTGTCGATGACGTTGCCGCAGTGAAACTGCCGAACGCCGACCTTCATATTTTATTTATGGCCTCATTTTCAGATGCTTCACCGGCAGTTGAGCTCTTTGGAAAAGTTAAGGGCCCCGTACTGGGTTGGTCTATGCGCGAACCGGGCGAAATTGGGGAGCGATTAAAATTAAATTCAATGTGTGGCGTTAATTTAGCCGCACACGCACTGATGAATGCTGGTCAATCGATTCGCCATATCCACGGCAATGCTGATGAAGCAAAGGTGCGAAGTGCAATTAAAGATGCCCTCGCTGGAAAACTCCCCGAGGCAATTACGCCAAAATCAAAAGTCGGCGAACTAGGCTCTGAAAGCGAAGTTTCAAGATCACTGGCATGGTTAAAAGGTAAGAAAATTGGCGCCGTTGGCGATGCGCCTGTTGGGTTTACACCGTGTGTATTCGATGGTGATCAGTTGCGTAAATACTTTGGATTAGATGTTCGGGCGATAACTATCGACGATGCGTTTGGCCGAATTGCAGAAGTGAAAGAGGAGCAACGTGAACTTGCTTATGCTGGTGCGCTTACTGCTCAACCGTCGCTAGCTGCAGTAAATGTAAATGAAGCTAAGAAAGTTTATGGTGTTGAAGTCGCTCTTGATGAGTGGCGGGCAGAAGAGTCACTTGATGCTATTGCAATTCGTTGCTGGCCAGAATTTCCAACGGATTTAGGAGCATGTATCTGCTCTTCTCTAGGCCGGCTTTCAGACCGCGGGACAGTTACTACTTGCGAACGCGACGTTCTTGGTGCGGTAACGATGATGGTCTGCGAATCACTGGGATCAGATCTAAATTATTTAGTAGATATTGTTGATTTAGATGCCGAAAAAGGTTTAGTGCGTCTTTGGCATTGCGGTTCTGCGGCAACTAAATTGGCGGCAGATCCAAAAAGTGCTACTCAATCAACCCACTGCAATCGCAAATTAGGCGTTGCAGGTAATTTTCCGCTCAAGACCGGACCAGTAACTCTGTTCCGGATTGATCGGGATGTAGATCCGAGCAACCGCACGGGTTTACGCATGGTTGTGAGCCGAGGGGAATCAATCCCTGCTCCCAATCACTTCCAAGGAAATACCGCAACGGTTATCACTGAACCTGATGCCGCTGCGTTAGTGAATGGAATAGTCACTGGCGGATATCCGCATCATCTAGTCATCTCGTGGATAGATGTGCGACCAGGTATTCGTCAAATGGCAAAGATGTTAGGGATACCCCTCACGGAATGGTAAAAACCTCAACTAAACCCTCAATGGATAAAGGACTATAAATGATGAAAACTCAAGGAAATAAATCCTTCAGTGCGCGTCGTCGTGGTGCAGTAGCAGCGGTTGCTTTAGCAATAGTTGCAACAACGTTACCTTCGGCTTTCGCCGCTGGAGAAGTATTAGGAAAGGCTTGCACACTCGAAGGAGTCTCAACAGGCACAAGTTCAAAATCATTAGTCTGCGTAGCAGGCTCAAACGGAAAGCTAGCCTGGCAAAAGGTTCGCCTTGGCTCAAGCTTTGGAGCACCAATCGCGGAGATAACTCCACCACAAGGAAGCATTGAATTCTGGCACTATCGTCCAGAAGATAAAGCTACCTTCGAGAAAATAATTGCAAATTACGAAGCAAAATACCCAGGAACAAAGATCACACAGGTAGTCAAAACTACAACCGATTACAACGCAACCGCACGTGTGCAGATCCTGGCAAATCCAAAGGCAGCTCTATTTGCTTCAGCTCGTGGTTCAATCTTTAACGACTTCGTTAAGAGCGGACTAACAGCTGATCTAACCAATGAGCGCTTTGTAAAGCGCAACTTGGTAGCAAAGGGTCTAACCGCTGGCATTGTCGACGGTAAAGTTCTTGGCGTTCCATATCATTACCTCTTTAATAACCCGGTTTATAACACTGAACTTTGGGCAAAAGAGAAGTGGACAGTTCCTAAGAACCTAACTGGTTGGGTTTCATGGTGTAAAGATGCTAAAGCTAAGGGCTATGTACCTCTAGCTTGGCCAGGTGCAACTCGTGGACAAGCAGCGCAGATTTCAAACTCTGCATTGATGAACTCAGCTGCTGACTACAACACACTTGCTGATAATCTTGCAGATCTAAACTCAGGAAAGACTGATCTGACATCTACTTGGTTTAAGGGTGTTGCCGATATCTACGTCAAGCTTCGTAACGCAGGGTGCTTCCCAGACAACCCAACAGGTGTTACAGAAGCTGCTGCATACAACTTGTTTGCAACAGGTAAATCACCAATTCTTCCTACCGGTACATTCTCAATGGGATCTATCAAGGCGCTGAATCCAGCGCTAACCGGAAAGATGCAGTTGTTGAGCATGGTTCTAACTGATGGCAAAGTCGTCGCAGAAGGAATCATGAATAACACCTTCAACCTCAGCGTTAACGCTAAGGCAAATCCAATTGATCAGAGAATTGCTAAGTCATTCTTGTCTTATCTTTCAACTGGTCCAGTGGCAGCGATTTATTCAGTAGCAACAACACAACACTTGAACGTGCTGGATATTGACTATTCAGCAAACGTTGATTTGCTGAATACATCTTCCTTCCAGGGCAAGAACACAATGCTTGCTCCTCGTTTCTTGATTCTGAACACTTCAGTTTCAGATCTAACGCAGGATGCTCTCATTCAAATCGTTGGCGGCAAGAGCCCAGACGATGTTCTGCCTGACTTCTCCAAGCAGATCAAGCAGAAACTAGCGGGCTGATTAAAACTAAAGTAGCAACCGGAACCGCTCCCACCTTTGGTGGGAGCGGTTCTCGGGCTACCCAAAAGAAACGTAAGAAGGATGCGCTTGTTTATTATGTTATGGGCGCACCCGCGCTAATCCTCTTTCTCGCTTTCTATCTCTACCCAGCTTTGCAGAATTTACAATTTGCAACTCGTCGCTGGGATGGAATTAGCAAACCTGAAAACGTGGGCTTTAGAAACTTCACCAACTTGCTCACGAACGATGATCTCTTTTATAAAACCCTTGGCAACAACATTGAATTCACTTTCTTAGTTGTTATATTTCAAACGGCGCTAGCCCTGTTATTCGCGGTATATCTAGTGAAGAATACAAAAACAACTATTGCCCTTCGCACTCTCTATTTCTTTCCAACGATTCTTTCTTCTGTCTCTGTCGGAATGATCTGGCTCTTCCTTTATGACCCTAATTTTGGAGCGCTAAACCTCTTCTTTAAGAGCGTTGGCCTTCCATCTTTTGCGCTTAACTGGCTGGGAAGTGAGACCAGTGCGCTCTATGCAATTGCCTTTACACAAGTTTGGTTCCATACCGGACAGATGATGGTTGTCTATATCGCAGGCTTGCAGCAAATTCCTAAAGAGCTTTACGAGGCCGCTGAGGTTGATGGTGCATCTCGTTGGAAGCAATTTACAAAGGTAACTTGGCCAATGGCTATGCCTACAACCTTGGTTGTAATGGCATATACAACAATTCAATCTTTCCGCGCCTTTGACTTGATCATGGTGATGACCAACTCCACTGCGGGGCCGAACAATTCAACTAGCATCTTCAGCACTTTGGTCTATTTCACGCTATTTAATGAGCTGCGTCTGGGATATGCGGCCGCTCAAACAATATTTATGGTCTTAACTTTGATAGCGATTACTTGGCTACAACGTCGCGCTTTTAGCGGCAGATATGAGAAGTGAGGCCACGAAATGATATTTAAGAGCACTCGAATTTTTGCACTTCTTACATTTGCTGCGTTAATCCTAGTTCCATCTCTAATTGTAGTTTTTGGATCATTTAAGACTGATGCCGAGGTGTACAACAAGCCACTTTCATTACCAGAACATTGGAATTTCGATAATTACCGTAGGTTACTTAGTGAAAGTGATCTTGATGTCGCCTTCCAAAATAGCATACTGGTGACGGTCACTTCAGTAGTTCTAACATTGCTATTTGCCAGTCTGGCATCTTTTGCGATTGCGCGAATGATTACAATTTCTGGAAAAGTTCTGGCCACGCTTTTTGCTTTTGGACTTGCCATACCAGCTCAGATTAATTTGGTGCCTGTTTATTATATGTTTCAAAAATTAGGACTGACGAACTCTTTTATAGGTTTGATAATTATAAATGTCACTACGACCTTGCCAATTTCAATATTTATTTTAACGGCTTTCTTTCGCGAGATTTCTAAGGAGATGTATGAAGCTTCAGAAGTTGATGGTGCTTCACCCCTTAGAGTTTATCGTTCTATAGCAGTGCCACTTTCGCGTCCCGCGATGGGAGCTACTTCAATATTCTTATTTGTTATCAACTGGAATGATCTTCTGTGGCCACTACTTCTTATACAACAGCCTGAGAAGAAAACACTGCCACTTGCGATGTTGGCTTATCGAGGAGAATATTTTGTTAGCTTCTCAATGTTATTCACTGCCGTGATGGTAGCCTCACTTCCGATGGTGATTATGTATCTATTTATGCAGCGCTCATTTATTGCTGGCCTAACAGCCGGAGCGGTGAAAGGTTGAAAAATGAGCGCAGTCACACCTATTGCCCCGCAGCGCGCAGCACGAATTGCTACTCAATTAGTTGAACTTATTGAGATTCAAAAACTAAGACCAAATGATCGCCTGCCATCGGAGCGAGCACTGGCCGAACTGCTCGCGGTCAGCCGCCCCTCTTTGCGTGAGGCGCTACATATTTTGCAAGCACAGGGCTATGTTCAGATAAAGCATGGTCAAGGAACATTTGTTCAAGAACCGATAGTTGCCCAGGAACTTCGCGCATCCATGATGGCAACTGCTCATGGCTTAAACGAACTTTTCGATGCCCGCGAGGTCCTAGAAGTACCTGCTGGAAAGTGGGCGGCAGACAAGGCTTCGAAAGAAGATATACGTTTATTGCGAGCTACCCTCAATCAAATTGAAACGGTTACCTCAGTAACTCCAATTGATTATGACCAATTGCAAATCTTAGATGCTAAATTCCATTTAACTATCGTGGGAATTGCGGGCAATAGATTCATAAATCAGACCCTTAACGTCCTGCAAGATGTGATGAAAATGTCGATGGAAACAACTTTGCGTTTACCAGGCAGATCGGAAGTTTCAAAGTTTGAACACAATTTGATATTAGATGCTATAGAAGCTGGAGACGGAGAATTAGTCTCAAAATTGACACTTCAGCATATTTCAGGAGCACGCGCAGTTGCTCTAGCTGATGCTAAAGAAAAGAATGATCGTTGAGCAGTATTGAGGTCCTTTGTCTTGGCATAATTACAATTGACACAATTGCGCTGGTGGATAAGTATCCAGGCGAAGACGAACGTGTTCTTGCTAAGCAAATTATCCGTGCCGGAGGCGGACCTGCTGCGGTCGCTGCCGTAACTCTCAGTCGCCTAGGTGTATCAACGGCTATCGCGGGAACTATCGGAGATGACCACGATGGCGCGGAAGTTTTAAAGATTTTTGCTCGCGAAGGAGTTGATACTTCAGGAATCTCAGTTGGAGCAAATGCAACTTCAGGAAGCGTGATAGTCGCATCTTTAGAAAATAGCTCAAGGGCAATTAGTACACGCCAACCTATGCAACAAGTAGCTTTAAATTCTGCAGCCAAGAAATTAATAAGTGAGGCAAAGTGGCTGCATGTAGATCATGTTGGAATCACCCAATTACAGTCTGAAAAGATAACGCGCGGTAGTGGTCCAAAGATTTCTTTTGATGCAGGTTATAACGTCGCTGATTTTGATTCTTCCCAAGTAGATTTATTTGTTCCAACGGATAAGCAAATGGCGCTGCGCTTTCCAGGCATGAAGCTAGCTGCTGCAGTCGAACGCGACGCTACTGATTCAAAGAACGTGGCCGTTGCCACTCAAGGTTCTTTTGGAAGTACAGGATTTTCAACCGAATCCGGACTAGTGCATGCAAATGGTTTTAGCGTTGAAGTGGTCAGCACTTTAGGAGCTGGCGATGTTTTTCATGGCGCACTGCTGGCGCACATCATTCAAGGTCATAAATTGGCAGATTCACTTAAACGCGCCAATGCAGTTGCGGCGCTATCTTGCCGCGGGCTAGATGGACAGTCGATGATTCCAAATACATCCGAGTTAAATTCATTCCTAAAGGAGAAGTCATGAGAGCACCGCTTACCAAATTGGCGCGCCCATCTGGCGCTTTAGCAATGGTTGCAGTAGATCAAAGGGAAGCGCTACGCGGCATGTTTGCCTCGCATCAAAGTACGCCTGTACCTGATTCACAGTTAACACAGTTTAAGGTTGATGTAGCACGAGAATTATCTCCATATGCTTCTGCACTATTGGTAGATCAAGAGTTTGGAATTGATGCAATCATCAATCAAGGTGCGCTAAAAGGAAATTGTGGTTTGATCGCTGCAGCTGATTTATTGGTTGGGCCACCAGGTGGCGCTGCCACCGATACTGCAGTAGATCCAGATGTGGATCCAATCAGAATGCGCGATATCAATAGCGTCGGACTTAAATTTTTGGTGTTGTGGAGAAACGATGAGTCACCCGATGTGCGTGCGAAACTAGTCGCTGAATTCAATAAGTTATGTCAGATTTCCGGTTTGCCTTCAATCATAGAAATTATTGTGAAGCCGCCGACTGATACATCAAGAAGTTTTGACCGCGAGGAAGAGTTGATTATTGCCGCACGTGAAGCCGCTTCTTGGAAGCCAGACTTATATAAGGCTGAAGTTCCTTTCCATGGGGAAGGCGATCAAGCTCTAATTACTAGAAATGCTGAACGAATTTCAGAAGCGATCGGTTCTCCTTGGGTTGTTTTATCGAATGGAGTGAAGCAACCATTCTTTAACGATGCAGTTAAAGCTTGCGCCATTGGCGGAGCGAGTGGATTCCTGGCTGGCAGAGCCGTTTGGGCCGACATCGTGGGCGCTACAGATATTCCGAAAGCCTTACGCGAAACCTCTATCCCGCGCTTGGAAAAATTAGCTGAAACTGTTGATCATTACGCAAAGCCGTGGAGCAGTTGGTAATTAGCCCCAAAGCTCTTTGATTTCAACAACGCGGCCTTCATTAATGCTCTTATGAGCAGCAAGACCTGTCACAACGCTTGTCACCCCGTCCAGCAGAGTTACTTCGGCTGGAGATGAATTAAGAATTGCATCACGGAACTTCACATGTTCAATATATGAAGCACCGTAGTGATGTCCCATGTACTTCACATCGTAATTATGAACAATTTTTACTTCACTTCCACGGGCCCGGCTGGCACCTTGAGACCAGTTGGAAAGATCTCCGATTGAATCGCGCCGCGATGCCTTCACTGTTTGGGATGGTAAAAATGACTCTATCTTTCCCTTATCACCAACAATGGTGAGAATTTCTTTATCAAAAGATCCTTCGCCAAACATGCAAAGATCGAGCATGCCACGCGCACCGCTGGCGTATTCCAGAATTACATAAGCGTTATCGAGCATATTTGCTTGGCGTCCATCATATTTTTCATTTATGTGATTAACGCTCTGACCGCCGGATGCAAAGACTCGGATTGGCTGTTCGCCCAAAACTAAATCCATCAAATTAAAGTAGTGACAACACTTTTCAACCAAAGTGCCACCCGTGCGCTCGGTGAATCGATTCCAGTTATCAACTTTTGGATAAAAAGGCTCGCGATGTTCGCGGATTGAAATTTGATGAATCTTGCCAGCTTCGCCTTCTTTAGCTCTTGCAATCGCTTCAGTAACCGGAGGCATAAATCGATATTCCAAACCCATCCAGGTCATTGCACTTCGCTTGGCTTCCCACTCGAGAATGGATTTTAAATCTGCGATAGTTGTCGCCAGCGGCTTTTCAACAAAGACGGCCAAGTTGGTAGCGAGCGCATCCTTTAAGACAGTGGCATGGGTGTCATTCGGGGTGGCGATTATTACTGCATCGATTAAGCCGGAATCTAAGAGGTCACGATGATCGCTAAATGCCTTGGCTCCTGGAGCCATTTCAAGGGCCGCCGCAATCGATGCGCTATGCGGGTCGCTGATCGCCGTTACGGTTGCGCCCCCCATCACCTTGATGTTGGAAATATGCTCGCGCCCCATGCTTCCAACGCCGATCACGCCGTAACGAAGCTCGCTCTTCATAGCCACAGGTTAGACCACTATGGATTATTTGGGCAGAGCCCTAGACGAAACACGCTCATCTGACCTAGACTCCTGCAAGAGGTCAGACCACTACACCTAATTATGCGAGAGAGGAACGTCAGATATGGCAATTACCCCACCGCAGTATCTGCTTCATCATGACGGCGATAACGTGGCCGTTGCGATGATGGATATGCAGCCAGGAACCCTTCACGGTCGATCCGTGAAAGAAGGAACAGAGAGCACCGCGGTTTTAAATCATGCGATACCGCTGGGCCACAAATTTGCCCTAACAGATATTGCAAATGGCGAGGCGATTATTAAATACGGCATCAAGGTTGGACTTGCTTCAGCTGCGATCAAAAAAGGCGATTACATTCACACACACAATATGAGGAGTTATCGATGGGAAGCAAGCCGCGCTTAATGGGATACCGCCGCGAAAACGGCGCTATGGGTATCCGCAATCACGTAATTATTCTGCCTCTTGATGACCTATCAAATGCTGCTGCAGAAGCTGTAGCAAAAGTCATTCCAGGCACTCTCGCACTGCCGCATGCATTCGGACGCCTGCAATTTGGTGAAGATCTAGAGCTAACTTTCAATACTTTAATTGGCACAGGTGTTAACGCCAACGTTGCTGCCGTCGTAGTGATCGGTATTGAACCAAAATGGACACAACGCGTTGCTGATGGAATTGCAAAGACAGGAAAACCTGTGGCAGCATTTTCAATCGAAGGCAAAGGTGACCTTCAAGTCATTCAGGAAGCAAGTCGCGTAGCGGCAATGTTCCTACAAGATGCATCTGGCCTAGAACGTGAAGCAGCCGAAATGGGCGACATGATCATGTCGATCAAATGTGGCGAATCAGATACAACCTCAGGACTTGGGTCATGCCCAACGACGTCACAAGCAGTCGATCGCTGGGTAGCTGCAGGCGGAACCGTCTTCTTCGGCGAAACTTCTGAGCTAACCGGTGGCGAACATTTGATCGCTGACCGTTGCATCGACGATGCTTGCCGAAATCTTTTCCAAACCACTTACGACAATTACATAAAGGTAATTGAAGCAACGGGTGCAAATCTTCTAGGTTCACAGCCAACCCAAGGAAATATTGCTGGTGGACTTACAACTATTGAAGAGAAGGCACTTGGAAATATCGCTAAGACCGGTTCAGTTCCAGTTGTTGGAGTTCTTAAGCCAGCAGAAGCGCCAGACCCAAAGAAAAAGGGCCTTTACTTTATGGATTCTTCTTCAGCGGCAGCAGAGTGCGTAACTCTGATGGCAGCAGGTGGCGCAGTTATTCACCTATTCCCAACTGGACAGGGCAATGTGATTGGTAACCCAATCATTCCAGTTCTGAAGTTAACAGCAAATATCAAGACTGCAAACTCAATGACTGAACACATCGATCTCGATGTTTCAGGACTATTGCGTTATGAATATGACTTAACCAAGGCTGGCGACATGATGATGGATGTCATTAATCAAACTGTTAACGGACGCCTCTGCAAGGCGGAAGTTATGGGCCATCGTGAATTCACCTTCACAAAGTTGTATATCTCCGCATAATGATTCTCATCTCTGAGGATGTCTGGGGAACTCCCTTCCAAAAACTGGAGGGGAGTTTTCCCATTGTCAGAAATGATGATCTCTGGAACAACGTTGATGAGTTAAAGAATTCGCTTAAAGGGGTAACTGCTCTAGTTGTAAGAAATAGAACCAAAGTAACTGCAGATGTTATTGCGGCTGCTCCAAATTTAAAGGTGATCGCTCGCGCCGGAGTTGGTCTAGACAATATTGATATCAAAGCCGCTGATGCAGCAGGCGTTGTAGTCGTTGCCGGCCTGGGTGCAAACGCTGTAAGTGTTGGCGAGCTAACTTTAGGTTTGGCGCTATCTCTTCTAAGAAATATTCCAGGACATGATTCAGTTACTCGTGACGGAAACTGGATTCGCACACCGGGCCGCGAATTATCAGGATTGACGTGGGGGCTACTGGGGTGTGGTGCAACTGGATTAGCAACCGCGAAGTTACTTCAGGGATTTGGGTGCAAAATTATCGGATTTGACCCTTATGCCAAAGATTTACTGGGAATCGAGCTAACTACTTTTGAAAACGTTTTAAAGCAGAGTGATGTAGTAAGTATTCACATGCCATCCACTGCTGAAACAAACGGTTCCATAAATTCTGAGACTCTCAAATTGATGAAGCCTGATGCGGTTATAGTCAATGTTGGACGTGGCGAAGTTATAAATGAAGCAGATTTAATCGAATCCTTAAAATCTAAGGTAATTGCAGGAGCAGCGCTCGATGTTCGTGCACAGGAACCTCCGGTAAAAGGTGAAATGGAAACTATTCCAAACTTAATTTTGACACCGCATGTTGCGGGTATAACCAAAGAAAGCCAACTAAGAATAAATGAAATCCTTGCCTCTAACATTTCGAAAGTCTTAAAGGATGAATCTGCAACCCATGCCGTTGGCGCCTTGAAGGTAAGTAGTAACTAATGGCGCAACTAACAGTTGGTTCAGCAATCGAACAAGCAAAGTCCTTGCTTATTGCTAGTGGAGTTCCCGTGCAGGAAGCTGAAACTACTGCGCGTTGCATCATTGCAAGTGATCGCTGGGGAATAGGCAGCCATGGGTTAATGCGCCTTCCCTTTTATTTAGCTCGCTTGCAGGCTGGCGGCATCAAAGCAGATGCAAAGTTGAGAATAGTTACAGATCTACCAAGCTTGGTGGTCTTTGATGGTGAGGATGGGCTCGGACATTGGCAGTTACAGAAAGCGGCGGAAGTTGCTGCTGAGCGCGCCAATAAAAATGGTATTGCAGCTGTCGGTGTTGGACGTTCAAATCATTGTGGCGCCCTAGGAATTTATGTTTGGCCGATGATCAATAAAGGTTTAGTTGGTATTGCATTCAGTACCGGCCCCGCAGTAATGCCACCGTGGGGCGGAAATACTCCACTCCTTTCAACTTCGCCAATCGCTGCAGGTATTCCAACAGATCCTCCAAGTGTTATTGATCTGGCAACGAGTGCAGTTGCAAGAGGAAAAATTCAAGCCAAAGCACAAGCCGGTTCTGAACTTGAACCAGGTTGGGCATTTACCAAAGAAGGTGCGCCAACAACTGATGCAAAAGAAGCGCTGGCAGGAATGTTGGCACCACTGGGTGGAGTTAAGGGTTACGCAATTGCGGTCTTGGTCGAATCGCTAACAGGAATGTTGATTGGACCATCCCTGGCAAAAAATATCCCAGACATGTTCTCGGCGGATCAAGATGCCAACCCACAGGAAATTTCACATTTTATAATTGCAATTGATGCTGCAAAGTTATCGGTAGATGGTGAGAATTCGAGAACTTCTGATTTTGTAACTGCCATCTCTGATGCTGGAGGACGCCTGCCTGGATCAAATCGTGTTAATCCAGAGAATCTAGATAACGCAGACAGCATCACAATCACTGACCAGGTGGCAGATCAATTATCACAATGGTCAAGAAAGTTGGGTATTTAAATGATCAAGACCACCCCCGGACTTGGGTTGATTGCAGCTGTTGTGGCACTCGCTTTTCAAATTCATAATTTCCAACCTGCGATTAGTCCGCTGGCGCTCTGTGTTGCATTTGGGTTTGCAATTGCAAACTTCGCTACGTGGCCAACTTTTGCAGCCGCTGGGACATCCCTTGCTAGCAAGAAATTAATGCGGATTGGTGTCGCACTACTTGGAGCACAAGTTAGCGTACTTTCCCTAAAGGCAATTGGACTAAAAGGAGTTATCACAGTAATTCTGGTTGTCACATTCACAATCTTTGGAATTTTAGCTCTGTCTAAAGTTTTCAAAATGAGTGGCGAACTTGGTTTACTAATTGGAGTTGGATTTGGTGTTTGCGGAGCAACAGCAGTTGCCGCTATACGTCCTCAAACTCGAGCCACTGAAGAAGAGACCTCTTATGCGATCGCGCTAATTTCGCTCTGCGGAACTCTATCTATTTTCACACTTCCACTAATCGGACATACCCTTGGATTATCCGATCAAACTTTCGGCTCTTGGGCAGGCGCGGCCGTACATGATGTGGGGCAAGTTATAGCAACTGCTTCGGTTTGGAGTGACAACGCAGTCAAAGCTGCAGTTGTAATAAAGCTTGCCCGCGTGTGTCTATTGGCACCGATTGTTTTGATTCTTTCTATTCGTCACCGCCGCTACCTAACATCAATCGCTCATGAGAATGACCGATTAACAGCGAGTGCAGGTATCAAAACTAGCAAGGTGCCGCTAATTCCATTCTTCGTTATTGGTTTTATCGCAGTTGCGACTCTTCAAAATATATTGGATATTCCATCTGGGCTCCATGATGCAATTGTTTTGATCAGTAAATTGCTTTTAGGTGCGGGATTGGTCGCATTAGGTTCTAGCGTTCGCTGGAAATCAATCCGTGCAATTGGACCAAGACCATTAATCATGGGAATGATTGCTTGGGTGATCGTTGCTGGAGTAGCGCTTGCAGCCGTTCGGATAACTGGACTTTGAGACTTTTTAAGTTAAATAGTTAAATGCAAACGCAATAGGGTTGCAAGTAGACAGTGACTAACTCTTTTAATAGCCTTTGCTAGTACTGCTAACGCCACGAAAGGGAGACATCGTGCAAAAACCTAAATCGCTAATTTTCGCATTAACAATTGCTCTTGCATTTGGATTAACTGCTTGCTCAAAAGCTGAGACTACTGATGTTGCATCAGCCTCGTGTGCTAAGGCAGATCTAGTAACAGTGACATCAGGCAAGTTAACAATCGCAACTGGTGAACCTGCTTACTACCCATGGGTCATCGACGATAAGCCAGAGTCAGGTGAAGGCTTTGAAGGCGCAGTTGCCTATGCAGTTGCCAAGCAACTTGGTTTCACAAAAGATGAAGTTGTATGGGTTCGCACCACTTTTGATGGCGCCGTAACACCAGGCGAGAAGAATTTTGACTTTAACTTGCAGCAATTTTCAATCACAGCAGATCGTTCAAAAGTTGTCGATTTCTCTTCACCTTATTACACAGCCCCACAGGCGATCGTTTCTTACAAGGGCAGCAAGATTGCCGGCAAGACTTCTATCGCTGACCTAAAGAACGCAAAACTTGGCGCTGCAGTGGGAACAACATCACTTGATGCAATTCAAAACCAGATTGGTGTAAAGCCACAGGTATTCAATGACAATGCCGCTGGAGTTACCGCACTTAAGAACGGACAGATCGATGGTCTAGTAGTAGATCTACCAACTGCGTTCTACCTTTCAGGAGTTGAAGTTAAGGATGGTCTAATTGTTGGTCAGCTTCCATCAACTGGCGCCGGCGATCAATTCGGTCTCTTGCTTTCTAAAGGCAGCAAGCTAACAACATGCGTTTCTGGCGCCGTTGATGCAATCACTGCTGATGGCACATTGACTGCGATCACTGATAAGTGGCTCGCCACTGATGCAGGCGCTCCAGTTCTAAAGCCATAAGCAATCTGCAGTAAAAGTTAGATAAACGCGGTAGTTTGGCGACCATGTCAGAGCGAAACCACTCTGCTTGGTCGCCAAGCTCACGTGAATTAGAACGCCGCGCGCTTCGTCGCAAATTAAGTCGCAAGCAAGCTCTAATCGCCGTAGCTTCATCGATATTAGTTTTAGGCACGCTCAGCACAATCTTGGTCACATCCCCAGGCTGGGAAGTTGTAAAAACTACTTTCTTCGACATCCAATACGGGAAAGAAGTATTTCCAACCGTAATAAAAGGGCTTTGGATAAATCTCCAGCTAACTTTCTTTGGTGGCATTGCAATTGGCATCATCGCTATGGGGTTAGCGCTCATGCGAACCACGAAATCTCCAGCGCTCACGCCCTTTAGATTTTTAGCAACTGCATATGTAGATATCTTTCGTGGCGCTCCACTCATCTTGATTATCTTGCTAGTTGGTTTCGGAGTACCGGCGCTGCGACTAAAAGGAATATCGAGCAATGTGATCGTGCTTGGCACGATCGCCGTTGTGCTTACTTACTCAGCATATGTCGCAGAAGTAATACGCTCTGGAATCCTTTCCATACATCCGAGCCAGCGAGCAGCAGCCAGGTCACTTGGATTAACTTCTGGTCAAACTATGCGTTATGTCGTTCTTCCACAGGCGTTGCGACGAGTTGTTCCACCACTTTTAAATGACTTTGTATCGCTATTAAAAGATACTGGCCTTGTTTCTATTCTTGGCGTTACCGATGCAGTTCGTGCCGCTCAGATAAATGCCAGCCGTACCTTTAATTACACGCCATATGTTGTTGCGGCAATTCTCTTCTTGCTGATCACAATTCCTATGACGCGATATACCGATCGAGCAATTAGACAACGTACACAGGCGCAGAACTCGGAAGGGGCGATCTGATGGTAAACGTCCTAGAGTTACAAAGTGTTCGTAAGGCCTTTGGTTCTGAAGTTGTCTTGAACAACCTTTCGCTACAAGTGCCCGAGCACACTGCCACTGTCCTAATCGGTGCATCTGGATCTGGAAAATCAACGTTGCTGCGTTGCATCAACTTGTTGGAAACTATTGATGATGGTCAGATCTTTTTAGATGGCCATGAGATTACTGATCCAGTAATAAAAGTCGATGAAGTTCGTCGCAAATTAGGAATGGTCTTTCAATCCTTTAATCTCTTTCCCCATAAAACTGTTCTGGAAAATATCACTCTTGCACCGATCAAGGTTCAAGGAAAAAGCGCTGATGAAGCACATGATGTAGCCACCAAACTCTTAGCCCGGTTTGATCTTGCTGATAAGGCAGATCAATTTCCTGATCGGCTTAGTGGGGGACAACAACAACGCGTTGCGATTATTCGCTCACTTGCGGTTAATCCGCGGCTACTTTTATTAGATGAAATTACCTCAGCTCTTGATCCAGTTCTCGTAAATGAAGTTTTAAGTATTGTCCGCGATTTAAAGCACGATGGAATGACGATGGTCCTGGCCACCCATGAAATGGGATTTGCAACACAAGTAGCTGATGAAGTCTGTTTCCTAGAATCAGGAAATATTCTCGAACGCGGTAGCGCCGAGCAGGTACTTAAAAACCCTTCCAATCCAAAAACTCAAGAGTTCCTTAAGCGAGTACATCAAGCAGGTCGGCTTTAGATTTAATTTTTAAGGTGATAAGTTCAAGGTCTTAAATAAGGAGTCTTTAAATGTCTAGCGTGATCGAGGCAATTGTCTGGAAAGACAACAGCATTGTCTTACTTGATCAAACACAAATTCCTGTCTCAGAAAATTACATTTCATATGTTGAGTTAGCTCCATATATCGATGCGATTCAACGTTTAGTTGTTAGAGGAGCACCCGCTCTTGGTGTTGCCGGTGCTTATGGTGTAGTCCTTGCAATAGATGAAGCGGTACGAAAAGGACACAGCGCAAACGAGTTGGAACACCAGATTGATTTGCTTCGTGATGCGCGCCCAACCGCAGTAAATCTGGCATGGGCGGTTGAGAAGATTCGCAAACATTTACCAGCAGGCCGTGAGACTGTCCTTGCTGCGGCGCACCAATTGGCGAGAGAGGATAAGCAATCGAGCACCGATATGGGAAATATCGGGGCAGATTGGTTAATCAAGAAGCTTGGAAATAAACCTTTAACACTTTTGACACATTGCAATACTGGTTCACTTGCAACTACTGGCACCGGAACTGCTTTAGGCGTAATCAAAGAGTTGCATAAGCGCGGAAATGTAAAAGAAGTTTACGCAGATGAGACTCGTCCATTACTGCAAGGTTCAAGACTTACCGCCTGGGAGCTCATGAAGTCTGAAATTCCTTACCGGATCGAACCAGATGGCGCCGCAGCAATGGCGATTCTTAGCGGACGAATTGATGCTGCGTTAATCGGCGCAGATCGAATCGCGAAGAATGGCGATTCGGCAAACAAGATTGGCTCACTAGGTGTGGCTCTGGCTTGTCACGCAGCAGGAATTCCATTCCTTGTAGTTGCACCTGAATCAACTGTTGACCGCTCAATTGCAACGGGAGCCGCGATTCATATTGAAATTCGAGGAGATGAAGAGCTAACCCAATTCAAAGGGGTTCAAGTAGCCCCGCTTGGTGCCAAGACATTTAATCCAGCATTTGATGTAACACCAGCAAAGTACATAAGCGCAGTAATAACTGAAAAACAATCCTATGAAATAGCAGAGGGCCAAACGTTATGAGTGAATTCAAGCCGTTACATGATCTAGTCGCACGTTCTCAGAAGATCGGCGCTGACCAGTCAATGGTGGTTTACGGTGGCGGCAACACCTCTAGTAAAGGTGAGATCAAAGATCATCTCGGTCGCCTCAAGAAAGTTTTATGGGTTAAAGGCTCTGGCGCAGATATGCAGTACGCCATCGATCGCGATTATCCAGCGTTGTATTTGGAAGAACTTCTAGCACTTCGCAATTTTGATGCCCTAGATGATGACACGATGGTTGATTATGTAACGCGTGCGCTGGTTGATCCAACATCACGCCGGCCATCAATTGAAACTCTGCTACATGGATTCTTGCCCGCTAAACATATTGACCATGTGCACGCAGATGCCATTTGCGCTCTTACAAATCACCCACAAGGAGAAAAGGCTGTTCGCGAAGCTCTTGGCGAAAACTTTGCATACGTAGACTGGCTTCGTCCAGGATTTGAACTTTCTAAGTTAGTAGGCGGACTTGGAGATTATGCAGGAGTAGTTCTGGCACATCACGGCTTGGTAGTTTGGGATGAAGATTCAGATCGTTGTTATCAAAAGACGCTCGATACCGTCGCACTTGCCGATAAATATTTAGATTCGCTAAATAAACGCCCAGCAGCAAATTTCCAGCACCAGGATCTGCCTGATGAAGAACTTAAAGATTTGCTTCTAAAGCTACGCGGCACAATCGGTAAGAAACAGCTTTTGCGCACCGATACTCGCTTGGCAGAAATTGCATCGCGTCCGGATCTCAAGAAGATTCTCGCCCTTGGTGCATCTAGCGCAGACCACATGCTTCGTATACGCCCAAAATCCGCAACCGTGACATTGGAAGATACCGAAACCGGTATCAAGGAATTTCGCGAGAATTACGATGCTTACTTTGAAGCTAATAAGTCACTTCTGCCACCTGGATACTCCAGCCATGGCAATGATCCACGAGTCATTATTGTTCCCGGAGTCGGTGCAGTAACGGCTGCATCAACTATTAAAGAGAATACGATGTTGGCAGATATCGCATCGCACACTCATAAAGTTGCAGCTCGCGTTGTAGATGTATTCGGTGATGGCGACACGATTTCTGATGCAGAAATCTTCGGCTTTGATTACTGGCCAATGGAGCTCTTTAAATTAAAGAATAAGCCAGCTCCAGCGCAACTAGATGGCCACATCATTATCGTTACCGGAGCCGGCAGCGGTATTGGTCGAGGAGTTGCACTTGAACTCGCTAAACGTGGTGCGCACTTAGTGCTTGCTGATATCGAAGAAGCAGGGCTTGCTGAAGTTGAAAAGGAATTTGCAGAAAATAAATGTAATCCGCCGCTATTGGTCTTGGGTGATCAATCAAAGGAAAGCGATGTGCAGGCAACTGTTACGAAGACCA
>Ga0214919_10004661_pt1 | contig 19913 bp, 13 predicted proteins | sample LL1503_MetaG_FD_177994 | JGI IMG/M metagenome (GOLD analysis project Ga0214919, IMG submission 177994) | Freshwater microbial communities from Lake Lanier, Atlanta, Georgia, United States - LL-1503 | ecosystem: Environmental > Aquatic > Freshwater > Lake | place: USA: Georgia | collected...
TAATGGAACATCTAATGGAACATCTAATGGAACATCTAATGGAACATCTAATGGAACATCTAATGGAACATCTAATGGAACATCTAATGGAACATCTAATGGAACATCTAATGGAACATCTAATGGAACATCTAATGGATCATCTAATGGATCATTTGATGGATCATTAAGATATTTAATTGATGATACTAGTTGATTTTTAATATCAATTACATCAGGATCTATTAAAAATAGCTTTGAATCATTCGGTAATTTATTCATCTTTTTTTAGTTTATAATAATATTTATATATATTTTATAAATAAAAATCAATTTTTAATAACTTTATAATTTTAATTCATATAGACATAATCTTAAACTTTTATTATTAACATTTTTATATAATTTTTTGTCTAAAATATCTATATTATTTATTAATAAACTAATAATTTTATCGATACATATTTCATTATTTATTTTATAATCAATTGTATATAATTCTAAAATTTTACTAAATTCTAAATGAGTATTTAATAAAATATTTTTTAATATATAATATGAAAAAACATTAGTTTTTTGTGGAAATTTTTCATTTATTTTATTATTTTTAACAATATTACTAATTTTTTTAATATTATAAAATTTTAATATATTTGAACAAATATAATTTGAATATTTAATTTCATTAAAAAACATTGTATCTAAATATTTTTTACTAAATTTACATTTTATATTTATATAAAAAATATTTATTAATGTAGCAAAAGTTTCTGTAAATGCTTCATTTAATAATATATTATAATCTACACAAAATAAATTACTGAATGTTTTTATTTTATTTGAAAATATAATTTTTTCATCAATTAGATTTGAATGTATTAATTCATGTATTAATACTTTTAATATTTCTTCTCTACGATATAATATTATATCACCATTTTTATGCATTGTTAGATATGTCAATCCGCTATTTACCTCATTTGGTCCTAAAATTTTATTTTTTTTTGGAAATATTTTTTTTTCGAATGTTTCAAAATATATAATTTTCTGAGAATTTGATTTAACATCTCTATTAAATAATATTTTTAATAATTTTATTATAATAAACATTTGAACGATTGTTTTAGGTATTTTTTTTATTCTTTTATGAGTAAAATATATTATTATATTGTTTTCATGCAATATTTTATAACTATATTTTAAATTATTAATAATTTTTTTTTTAATATGATCTGATGTAAATTCATTATCACTAAAATATTTTGAGGAAGGTTCATTAATTTCATATAAATTTAAATTATTTTGGTTTATTACTATATTTTTTAAAATATTTTTTATTTTATCATATAAATTAATAAAATAAATATTATCAGTAATTTTACTAATATTAGTTATTTTATAATCATTAAGTATATCAATTAATTTTAAAGTATCTTTTGATAGTAAATTCATTTACTTATAATATAAAATTATATTATAATCTCATAATATAAATATAAAATTTTTTTATTATAAATATATTTATATAATAGGGCTGTTGCATAATTCATTATACAAATGTTTCAATATTTATATAAAAGTTGATGTATTATTTATAAAATAAAAAACCATCAGTTTAATATTACTATTATGAAATGTTATTATAAATTAACAACAAGGACATGATGTTTGTGTAAATATGATATTATTTAATTGATACATATTTATTTTTTCACCATCTTCTAAATTATCTGTTATATTATTCATATTATTACTGCTGCACAAACTCCAACCATCATATCCAGTTGGATATTTACCACAATATTTAGATAATTTAAATAAATCAATATCACATATATATTTCCATTTGTATTTTTTTGTATAATTTAATACTTTTTTACAACCAGATACTGAAATATAAAATGCATGACATAATCCGCCACCATATGATATTCTATAATCCATATTTTTTAGATCACATATCTCATTTTTACCTATATAAGGGCGTATTAATTCTGCATCTTCTGGAATATTATATAATTTTGTTAATTCAAATTTATCTAGATTTATTGGTCGAACATCATCTTCAAAATATAATAACCAATCATTTTCTGTTTCACTATTATTTATAAAATTTTCAAATATCTCTAACATTCCTAATGTAAGTTCATTCCTTTGATTTTTAATAATCATATACTCATAAAATTTTGATCTATTACATGTTTCTGATGTATATCCAAAATTAATTTCAATATTTGGAAGAATATAATTATTTAATATTGAAATAGTTTTATCCCTTATTTCATTATATTTTTTAATATCAACAGACAGCATTACACATTTATTTATATTAATTGATTCAATTTTTTTACCTTTATATATTGGAAATAATTTATCCATTATTTCATCATCTTCTTCTTTTGTTAAATTATATTTAAATGATCCATTATTATTTTCTAATTTTTTATTTAATAATAATGGATGTATCTCAATTTTATTAAATTTAATAGATCCGTCGCATGCTATTAATTCTGCTTCTAATATATTATCATTAAAGTAAGCATTTACACATGAATCTAACCATGAGTTATTTTCTCTGTTAAAAATATCAATATTAATAAACATTTTTATATAAATCTTATATAAAAAAATTAAAAATAATACGAAATATTTATAATTATATAAAAAATGATGGTTATTTTGTTATAAAGTATTTAAAAGTATTTTAAGTATTCAAAAAACCATGGAAGCTGTTTTTCAAGAACTGATTAATTCTTTTCATTCTACTTTTAGTAGATATCAATGTAGAACTATTTTTCGAAATAAGTATATTTTTGGTTCTCATTGGGCTATTGAAATAAATGGTCGTTTTCAGCTTCAATGTATCAACTGCACTAAATGCGGAGGATATCTTAATAGTTCTCATCGTGATTCTTTAACATCAAACATTATTTGCAATTGTCATAATTTTTATGATTCATTTGATTTGTTAGATTTTTTTTACGACGATTATTTACAACAGTAAATTTTTCTAATTATAAATTAATCTTTTTTTCCTTTATAAACTTTTTTAGGAATTTTAATAATTTTTTCACAATCTTCCTTAGTTAATTTATCTATATCATATTCTTTTGGTATATTAAAAAATTTTTTATCTAAATGAATATAATGACCATATTGTCCATTTTTTATGATATATTTATCTATTTTTTTTACTAATGAATTATTAATAGTTTTTTCATAACTTTTTTTAATACAAATAATAGAATCATTTATATCTAAATTTTCATCCATCCCTTCACAAAATTTATAATTTTTATCATTATATGATATATAATACCCATACATACCATTCTTAACTAAAACATTTATACCTTCATATTTACCAATTATTTTAGGATATTTAGTAATTTCATTATAATCATCAATTGTTACTGTATTAATACTATACTTAGGATCTAATTTTATATATTTAATATCTTTTTCTCCAACTTGTAAAATAGGTCCATATTTACCAATGTATGCAAATATGTTTTCACCATTTGTATTAGTACCGATTAATCTTTTTTTATCATTATAATTCTGACTTATCATTTTTTTATCATTTAATTTTTCAACATTTGGAATAAATGAATCATAAAAATCTTTTACCACATCATTCCATATTGCATCATTATTTGCAATATTATCTAATTTTTCTTCTAATTGAGATGTAAAATCATGGTTTAAAATATTTTCAAAATTTGTTTCTAAAAATTTATTAGTATTTACTCCTAAATCAGTTGGAACTAATTTTTTTTTTTCACCACCAACTGTAATATTTTCTTTCTTATCTTTAATTTCATTTTTTTCTAATGTAATAATAGAAATATCTATTTTTAAACCTTTTATATCTTTTTTTTCAACATATTTTCTTTCAATAATTGTTTCAATAATATTTGAATATGTTGAAGGTCTACCAATACCATTTTTTTCCATTTTTTTAATAAGAGATGCTTCTGTATATCTCGGAGGAGGTTGTTGATATTTTTCTGAACTTGTTATTTTTATATAATTAAGTATTTCATTTTCTTTTATTACATCTATTAAAAAATCTGATTTTAATAATATATCTTCATCACTATTGTCTGAATCATTTTTATTATTTTTTTCATCATCATATATTTTTTTATAACCATCAAAAACTATTTTTTCTGCCTTTGATATAAATAATTCTGTTCTATTTGATATAGTTATTGTTATAGTATATGTATCAACAATACATTCACTCATTTGTGATGCAACAGTTCTTTTCCAAATTAAATCATAAACTTTCTTATCAAATGCATCAAAAGTATCATTTAATTCTTCTGTTTCAATATGTGTTGGACGAATTGCTTCATGTGCTTCTTGTGCACATTTAACTTTTGATTTATATGTTCGTGAATGTGAATATTTTTTACCAAATTTATCTATTATATACTTTGAAATTTCATCTTTTATATGTGTGCTTAAATTAGTACTATCTGTTCTATGATATGTAATTAAACCATTTTCATATAATTTTTGTAAAATACTCATAATCTTTTTTGAACTTATTCCAAAACGAGTTCCTGCATCTTGTTGTAAAGTGCTTGTAATATAAGGAGGTGGAGGTTTTTTATTAACTATTTTTTTATCAATTGATTTAATTGTAAAAATAGCTTTTTTACAATCTTCTAAGAATAAATTTACATTTTCAATTGATTCAAAATTTTTATTTAATAATCCATTTATTTTTTTATTAAATAGTCCAATTGTTCTATAATATTTTTTTTCAGTATGTTTATTTATTTCATTTTCTTGATCAATTATAATTTTTAAAGCAGCTGATTGAACTCTTCCTGCAGATAGTTTTGGACATATATATTTCCATAAAAGAGGTGATAATTTAAATCCAACTAATCTATCAAGTATTCTACGTGCTTGTTGGCTATAAACCATTGCCATATCAATTTTTCGTGGATTTGCAACAGCATTCTCTAATGCTGATTTTGTAATTTCATGGAAACAAATTCTATTATTATCATCTAATTTTAATTTAAAAACTATTGCACAATGCCATGCTATTGCTTCACCTTCTCTATCTTCATCTGATGCTAATAAAACTCTATCAACTTTTTTTATTGTTTCTTGAATTGCTTTAATTTGTTTAGATCGATCTGTTAATATTCTATAATTTGGTTTAAAATTATTTTCTACATCTATACCTAAACTTTTTTTATCCAAGTTTCTAATATGTCCAAATGATGATAAAACTATGTAATTTGATCCTAATAACTTTTCAATTGTTTTTGATTTTGCAGGTGATTCAACAATTAACAATGTTTTCATTATAATATGATTTTATTCAATATTTTTATATATCATTTTTTTAAATCAATTTTTAATATTTTTTTAATAAAATATTTAAGAATTTATTTTAGTTAATAAATTATTATTTGTTTTTAATTTATTAATATTCTGATTCATATTTAAAATAACAAATGAATCTTTATTTAATGTTCTTTCATTATCACTATTTGTAGATATCGTTAATACCGGATATATATCAATTTCTTTATTATTTGAATCTTTCATTTTTACTATAAATTTAGTTTTAGAATTAGATTTATTATACCAACCTTTTGTATTAATTATTGATACGGGTCCATTAATTTTTTTAATTTTATTACTTATTTTATGAGTTAGTATTTTTTCTGGAAATTTGATAAATTCACTATTTTTATTTTTGGTATAAATATCTGGATTATTTAATGAAAATGAACAATTTTTATTTATAATATTTGAAAATAAATAAGCATTTTCTGTATTATCTGTATGTCCTCTTATCACAAAATCTATATTATTAATTTTTAAAAAATCTAATAAATTTTTTGGTGAAATTATATGCCTAATACCATTATGATTAATATCATGAGTAAAATTACTAATTTTTGAATGATAATCACACCATCTAATAAAATTTGGGAAAGAATCAAATTTTGTTATATTAGATGTATCTTTAATATGAATACATCTATCATCACTAATTTTAAAAATATTATTATTAACTATAACTGGTATACCTCCGTGTGATAACCAATATCTATGATACTGATTTTTATCTTTATAAGTTAAAACTATACCGGATGAACAAACTTTTAATAAATCTAAGATATGTGGTTTAAGTTTGATAAAATTAAATTTAAGATCTAATTCTTCTTTAAAACCATATGAAGACCATAATATTGGATCTTCATGATTACCTCTATTTAAAATAATTTTTAAATTATTTGGATCATTATTATTTTTACATATAAATTTACAAATTATATAATATATTTCGAGAGCATATTGTCCTCTATCTGCTATATCTCCTAAAAATATTATTATATATCCAGGATTTATCACATAATTTTCAAAATCTATTATTTTTAAATAATGTAATCTTAAAAAAATTCTAAAAAAAGAATGGAAACTTCCATGAAAATCACCAAAAATTACTACTTTATCATTTTTATCTAAATTTATATTAAATATAAAAGCATCATTTATAATATTATCGTAAATATTAGATATAATATTTTTTTTTAGATGAATTTTCTGTATTATATAAGTTGCTTTATTAATAGTAGTTACTATGTCATTTATTCTATTTCCCGTATAAAAAATATTTTTTACTGTGTAAGAAAATTTTTTATTAATAAATTCTAATTCTTTTGTTAAATGTAATTTATAGAATATATAAAAATCTTTTAAATTATTTATATCTCCTCCTCTTTGTGATAATGTAGAAGTTAAAATATCACTAGTATATACTCTATTATTATTGTATATATCATTTATGTTAAAATTATAATTTTTATTTTTATATGAATAACTATTTGGATAAATTATACCATTTATATCTTTACTAAAATATAATTTACCAAATTTTTGTTTAGCATGTAAAGCAAAATCTATTTGATTATATTTTAAAGGATTTTTAATTGACAAAACATTGAAAATATATACTTCAATTATTGGATTTAATAAAGGAATTTTATTTTTTAATAAATTACATATACTCATAATTTATGATAAGATAAAAAATTTTTATAGGTATTTTAAAAATCTGATTTTTCATAATTAGTATTTTTATTGTTAAAATAAAAAAATAATTTTAGTTATAATTATTTTTAATTATACCATAATAATACTATAATGATTTTTATTGTTATTGTAATAATAAAATAATATATTATAAATAAATTATTAACATTAAAGAATATACTAATGTTTAAAAATATTAACTTTATCAAATTATAAAAAATTTCAAAAAATCATAAATTTTGATGTAAAATATTTTTAATTTATAATAAATTTAGTTATTATTTTCTAATAATTTTTCATGTAAAGTTTTTTTTAATTTGTTTAATTCTTTACGTAATTCTTCTTTATCAGATAAACTATTACTATTTTCATTATTTATAGTAAAATTTTTTATTTTTTTTTGTAAATTTTTTATATTTTTTAAATTTTTCTCAAAAATTTTTAATTTTTCACGTAATTCATCTTTAATAGATAAAATATTATTATTTTCAAGATTTTCAAGATTTATAGTTATATTTTTTTTTAAGTTATTTATTTTTTTTTGTAATAATTTTACATTTAAATTTTTTTCTAATTTTTTTAATTTTTTTATTTCTTTATTATTTAAAAAATATGGAGTATAAATATCATCTTTTGATTCTTTATTAAAACAATTATAATAAAATTGTGTATATGTTAATGATAATGCTTCAACATCAATCATTGTATTTTTATTTATATTTAGAGGTTTCCTACCATCAATATTAATATATGTATTCCATAATGTATATAGAGCAATTTCTGAGATTGATGATGTTCCTAATAAAAAAGGCATTAAATATATAAATAAATAATAAAATACTACTATAATTTCTATTTTTTTTTGTATTCTATTATTTTCTTTTAATGATCTTAAACAATATATTAAAATATTTAGTATAGTTTCTTTATTTTGTTTATATTTAGAATTATCTCCTATTAGATTCGAAAATCCTGATTGACTTTTAAAATGAAATATTGCAGATTTTTTATACAGAGAGTTTTTTATCCCATAAACCATCCTTTTTATTTTATTATTATATGTATAAAATTTAATTTTTAAATTAGAACTATTTTGTAATGTTTCATAAGAACGTATCAATTCTATATTTTCATTAAAAAATTCTAATGGAATATCAAGAAGTATTGTATATTTCTTAAATATTACATTATCAATATTATAATAATCATCAAAGCAATGTTTATCATATTTTTTTTTATATGTACTTTTAAATTTTTTTTCTGAATAAAAATTATTTATTTTTAAATTTTTATTTGATTCTTCATTATTATAAGGAATAATTTTAGATATATTATTAATTCTATTTAATATTATATCTAATCTATGATAATTTACAAATCTTTCCATATTTAAAGAATGTAATATATTAGAATCAGAGTCTTTATTATATACAAAATAACCTAATTTACCAACGTTAGAATCTATATCATTACGTGAATCACTTATTTTAACTTTTTCAATTATGAATCGTGTTTTAGGAATAATATAAAAAAAAATATATAATAATATATTTTTATCATCACTTTCATCTATATTTTTGAAAAATGAATATAGATCACCATTTCTATGATCTTTGATAATTCTTTTATATCTTAAAAATATATTATTATAATCTCCATTCAATAAATTAGTACATAAATTAATTACTCCTCCTATAAAATAATTATAAATTTTTTGTTTTTCTAAACCAGAATCATTATTTTTTTTTACATAATTTTTTACAATATTTTTAGTATATTTATAATCATATAAATCATTTTTAAATGATTTATAATTATAATACAAATTGTTATTTCTTGATAAATATTTTGGCCGTAATGATAAATATCTTGATTGTGATACAATTGATTCAATTTTTCTATTAATTTTATATTTTAGTGTTTTTTTTTCCATTATATTATAATTATAATATAATTATAAAAAAATAGAAAAATAAACTTTAGAGAGATACTTTATGAATCTATTTATACATCCAAATCTAGGATTTTTGGATAGTTATTTTTACAATAATAACAATAATATATTTATAAATAAATTATTAACATCGTAAAAATTATCATATATAAAGTGTATTAAATTATAAAATATTTTATGATTTAATACTTTAATAAAAATATGTCCAAAAATCCTAGATTTAGGTCTAAATGTATTAATAATTCTTCATATTATAGTTAGTGCATAATAAAATTCTACCAATTTATTTTTAAAAATAAATGTTTTATTATTTTTTATAAATATTTATTGATCTTGTAATTATTTTTAAAAATAATTATAAAAAATTTAGTAGAATTCTAAAATGTGATTACTATAAGATATATCTTCTAAAATAACATTCCAAATAAATAATTCTTTTGAAATTATATCTAAAAAATAATAATAAATTATTATTACACTTTTTTATTAAAGAATTAAATTATAAAATTTATATAATTTATTTTTAAATATTAATATATTATCTTATTGTTATTTATAATAAACTGTCCAAAAATAATAAATTTTAATGTAACTTTTAAATATTTATATAATATATAATTTAAAAATATAAATTAATATATAAACTTTATTTATTTATATAAAATATGGAAAATATTCATTCTTATTTAAATCTAGATAATAATTGGATAAAAATAAAAGATTGGTGGGATAAAATAATTATTGATGAAAATATATTTCCTAAAATTTTTAACAAAATAAAAAAAGAAGATAAAGATATTTTTAATAATAAGTTATTAAATTATATTAAAGAATTATTAAATTCAGATTTAGATAAATTATATGATATAAAAATTAATGATGAATTTATTAATTCAATTAAATTTAATATAGAAATATTTGATTTATTATTTGAAAATGATATAGAACTAAAAAATATTATATCCTATATATTAAAATATAAAAAATATTTTAAAAAAATTAAAAATAAAATTATAGAAATAATTTATCCATTATTTAATGATATTTATTTCAATAAATTATTTATAAAAGATGATGATTTATCTCCTTTTATTTTAATAATATTATTAGTCAATTATTTATATATAATTAATAGAAATATAAAAAAAACAATTAAATTATTTTTAGAATTAGATCCTATTGGAATAAATTTTTTAATAATTAGTTATAGAATATTAGATAATTACATGGATAATGTAAATAATAAATCATCTGATGATTTAATAAATAATAAAAATATATTTATGAAATGGTTTAATAATATTGTATCAAATCCATCTGAAAAAGTATATTTAAATAAAGAACAAAAAAAAATATATCAATGTATAATTTTTAAAAAATATTATGAATTATTTATTGAAAAATATCCTGTTGATAAATATAAATTTTTATATGATTATAATAAAATAATGATATATACATTACATAATGCAAATTATATTCAAAAAAAAAAAGATATTTCAGAAGAACTTATAATGGAACATAGTTTTAAAAAATCATTTATGTCTTTTTTTTTTATAATATTAGTAACAAACATTCATTTAAAATTAGAAATAAATACAAATGATATATTTATAGTTTCAAAATTATTATTTTTAATACAATTATTAGATGATTATATAGATATTAATAAAGATATTTATGAAAATAATAATACATATTTTACATTAAATAATATTAATTTTGATAATAAAGTTAAAAAAATAATTATAGCATTATTTTTATTTATTAAAGAATTAAATATTAAAAATAATTCTATAATTAATATATTAAATTATTCAATAAAAAATATTATTTTATTTTTATATTATTATCATTATGATAAGTTTAATGAAAATAAAATAAAAGATTATTTTGAAGAATATTCTAAATTATCTAAAGATATTTTAAAATATTTTAATAAAAATAGTTATAATTTTTATAATGATAATTTGATAATAAATATAATTAAAAAAAATATAGAAAATTTATATGATTATGATATTAATAGAAAATTTATATGATTATGATATTAATAGAAAATTTATAAAATAGACTTCGAAAAAGTATTATAGTCATTTCAAAAACATAAATATATTAAAAATATTTATATATTTATTTTAGACATGTAGAATAAATATTTTTAAGAGAAATATTTATTTTTATTTAAATTTACATCTAAATATAAGATTTTTGGAAACTTTTTTATTAAAGAATTAATTATAAAATATTTTATAATTTATATTAAATTGGGGTTGTTGTATAATGAATGATACAATAAATTATTGAATAAGTTAAAATATTATAAAAGTATCAATTAAAATTTAAAATTTGTTTTTTATTAATTTTTAAATTTTATTGAATATTTCTTTTAAATAAATAATTAAACAATAAATATTTATTTAAATTTTTTAACAATATTTTTTTATAAAAAAATAAAAATTTGTTTTTTATTTTTAGTTAGTATTTTAATAAAATAATAAAACATTGATAACTAAATTATGTAACAACTTTATTGTATTATTTTTTATTATAATAAATACCATTTATATTTTTATATAAAGTTATAGTATATGAGAAAAAGAGATATTGATAGAGATATTTTAAAAATATTAGGATTAAATAATAAATTAATTAAAACTTTTGAAAATACTCGTATTTTTTCCGAAGAAAGACATGAAGATGAAAAAAAATATAATAAATATCTAAATGAGATTTATAATGAAAACCCTATAACAAAAACAGTAGAAATAAAAGCTATTAAAAATAATAAAGAACCATTAGAAGACTCTTATTATTTACGTGATAGAATTCATAAACAAAAACATTCTAATAATCCACTAAGAGATAGACATATTGATAATCGTATGGAAACATATGAAAATTCTCATTATTTACGTGATAGAGTTCATCGACCAATTAAATCTAAGAAAAATATTTTAAAAGAAATTAAAAATAAAATTATTGAAAATATAAAAAAAAATAATAATATTGAAGATAATTTGCTAGCTAAATATTTATCATTTAATTTTAATGTATATAATGATAAATATACAAGAAAAATTGTAAAAAATTATGTAAATGATATAAATAGAAAAAAAATTTTAGATCAAATATATTATAATTATATCTTAAGTGGAACAGTTAATATTTGTATAGAATTATTGAGAAATCCTGATATAGATATAAATAATGCGTTGGATCATTTAACAATAACAAAACAAATAAAAAATAAAAATTTACATAATATAAGACATAGAATAAATCAATTATACGATATAGAAAATAGTAATAGTACTATTCACAATGAATTTAATAATTTATTATATATATTTTTTTATGTAATTCCATATTCTAGGAGAATTATAGAAGTTGTAAAGAAAAAAATAAAAGCATCATCTTATGGAGAAATTGATTTTAAATTAAATAGAACACATCGTTTTAATATGGAAAGATTTATAAACTACAAAAGGTTAAATATAATTTTAAATAATATAAATGATGATAATATGACTCTTTCTATATCAGATGTCAGTATAATGAATGAAATAAATAGAAATGGATTAGTATCAGAATTAGAATATTGTTATTCCCATGGAATAATATTTAATAGAGATAATATATCAGATATATGTCCTAGAACTATAGATTATAAAATTTTAGATAATACTAAAATAAATTTTAAAAAATATATTATTAATCTTGATATACCAATTAACTTTTTTAATAGTGAATATCTAATAGGAATTTATCAAGAGTTAATTAGAAGTTCAAATATGTTTATACAATATTTTACATATGATAATGAACCTAAAAGATTAGAATATTTTGTTCAAAAAAATGAATCTTATAATAAAAATAAAAAATTTAATGATAATATTGATAACCATCGTACAAAATCTTCATGTTTTAATAATAATATTCAATATATAGATAACTTTAGTAGAATATTAATAATATTATCATATTGTTTACATTTATTAAAATATGAATATATTAGAAATGATATATTACATAACATTGAAAATGATATGGATAAAATAAAAAAGATTATTATAATATTTTATTATTTATTTATTTATTTAATGATGTTTAATTTAGGAACAGCATCAATTGCTGAAATTTCTCTATTTACATTATGGGATACTTATGTTAACAATGATCTACAACAACCTTTAATAATTAATCAGAATATAATGATTGATGTAGAAGTTTTATCAATGCCTTTTTCAAAGTTTTATATTAATTGCTTTAATAAAGAATATGAAGGAGATATATATACTCCATATTTTATAAATCTATAGATAATTCTTAATTTATTAAACTTTTTATAATTTTAGAATATTATACACCTAAATCTAGGATTTTTGGACAGTTATTTTTACAATAATAACCAACGCCAGTAACTTAAGATTTTATACAATAACACAATACTGTTAAAAATAATATTTAACAATATTGATAAATAAATATTTTATTGTTAATTTATAATGGATATTCTTAAAATAAAAGAATTACAAAAAATATTAAATACTAATATTAAAAATATAAATGATAAAATTATTAAAAGAGATCGAAAAATAAACTTTAAAGAAATATTATATGGGTCTATTTATAAATGTATTAATAATACTTCATATCAAGATGTATCTTCTAGAATAAATTTAGATTTTATTAAAAGAAATATTGATACAACTATTACTAATACTGCATTTATTAAAAAAAGAAATAATATTCCAAATGAATATTTTTTAGATATAAATGATTCTTTTGTAAATTATATTTTTAAAAATGATAATAAACCAAGAACCTATGGTGTTGATGGTTCTTTTATTAATTTATTTAAAAATTTTGATAAATATGATTTTATGTATGCATCTCAAAATGAAACATATTGTCAAGGTATTATTAGCTGTCTTTATGACATTGATAATAAAATACCAATTAATTATTTTTTATTAAAAACTAAAGATGAAAGGGAAGCTTTTAGAAATCAAATAAAATATTTAAGATGTGGTGATACAGTTATATTTGATAGAAGATATTATTCTTATGATTTAATTGAAAAATTAGAATTATTGGGTGTAAATTACATATTTAGGTTAAAATCAAACAAAAAAGAAGTTCAAATAATGAATAAAAGTAATTTAAATGATTTTTCATTTATAAATAAAAAAATTAATAATAGAATAGTTCATTATAGAATAGATAATTCTAAAGAAGATTATTATTTACTAACAAATTTAAATAAATCGTTAGATGAATTAAAAGATTTATATTGGAAAAGACAACGTCAGTAACTTAAGATTTTATACAATATTATTATTAATTATTTATATAAAAATATTTTATTGAGAATTCTAATAATTATATTTTAAAATATTTTTTAATAATTTATAAAAATTATTAAAAAATATATTTAGGTTTAGTTTATGATATTTTAAATCATTTATTTTTTATTTTAATAATTATATACTTTATATAAAATATATAGTTTTATTAAAATATTTAATAACAATATAATCTTAAGTTACTGACGTTAGTCTAAAAATCCTAGATTTAGATGTAATTTTATCTTCATATGTCTAAATATATTTATAAACTATATTAAAATATAGGATACATATATCCATTATTATAAAAATAATTTGAATATCCAGGTTGATATTGATAATCATATATATATGGAGTCCATGTTGTTATATATCTATTATTAAATTTTTCATTCAATATTTTATTAGAAATATTAAATAGAAAAATTATAAAAATTAATATAAATAATATATATATCATATATATTATATTATATATTTAGTTTTAGTTTATGATATTTTAATAATTATATATTTAGTTTTAGTTTATGATATTTTAATAATTATATATTTAGTTTTAGTTTATGATATTTTAATAATTATACACTTTTTATAAAATACTTAAATCATTTTAGTTACTAGTTTTTTATGAAAAACTATAATAAGATTATTATATATATTCTATATAATATTTTAATATATTTAAAATATATAAAGAATTTTATAATAATTTATATATATGAAAAATAAATTTCCAATAGTATTTTATAGTTGTTGGACAGGATTAGGATTTATCAGAGGTATAGAATCTTATAATTATTCTTATTGTAAATATGAAAAAAATAAAAAATATATATATTCAAATTCAATACCTTATGCACTTTTTGGAATAATAATTTATGCTAATCCAGCTATATTTCCTTTTTTAATGCATAAAGAATTATATAGATTAGAGGTTAATCTAAGAAATTTAGAAAATGAAAAAGAAAGTAGTTATTATAATAATATAATATAATAAAAATAAATTATTAAATTTAAGAATATATAAAGTTTTATATAATTTAGAATATGATACTATGATAGACCCAAATCTAGGATTTTTGGACACTTTTTTATTAAAGAATTAAATTATAAAATATTTTATAATTTAATACATTCTATATTTTTAAACATTAATATATTATAAATTTTTTAATGGTAATAATTTATTAATAAAATAACTTAGGCCAGGCCTAGTCCAAAAATCCTAGATTTGGTATATTTATAATAAATTTATAAAATATAACTTTGCATAGGCCCAGCCCTGCTAGTTAAATTTTAAAAAATTATTATAAATTATTTTTATTTTATTGTTAGAAATATCAATAAAATAAAATGTTAAATAAAAAGTTATGAAATTTGCCATCCAGGACCAGACCTAACTTTACAAAATAATACTAGTAACTTAAGTATTTTATACTAGGTTCAGTGCTGCTAGTCAAAAATATATTTTATTTATTTTTACTTATATTTTCATTGTTAAAATATCAATAAAAATATAATATTTTTTTAAAATAATTTTAATTATGACTAGAAGCACTAAGCCTATTTTATTAGGCCTGGTCCTGTTGGGCAAATTTTAAGAAATGATTATAAATTATTTTTATTTTATTGTTAAAAATATCAATAAAATAATATGTTAAATAATAAAAGTTATGAAATTTGCCATCCAGGGTAATCAACAGTTGGTTAAAACCGTATAAAAGTGTATAAAAATACATATACGTTAATTTTATTTTTACAATAAAAATTTTAACTAAAAAGTTATTATTTTTATGAAGTAGTTTTTGATTTATCTTATTAATTTTTAGAAAAAATACTTAAAGATATATTAATATAATATTATCATGAATAATATAAGGTTTGGGAAAAATTATTTTATTTATAATAAAACAAAAAGTATCATTTATAATATTTTTTATAACTTACTAAGATAATATTAATAAAAGGGAAATGGAGTACCAAAAATATAACTAGTAAAAAATAGTTTTCTATATTATTAAATTAATTTAAAGGAAGTTATAAAAGTTAATTAAATATATAATTATATACAATAATTAATTAAAAATATGGGATAACGCTTAGTCCCTTAAATTTAGTGTAAGTATAGAACAAATGAAGAAATTACTTAGGTAATGACTTTTAATTTGTTTATACGGTTTTATACACTTTTATCTAGCGGTCAGGCCTATATTTTATACAAAATATCATAAAATAAACCTAAATATATTTTTAATAATTTATAAAAATTATTAAAAAAAAATATAATACTTAATAAAATTATTTATATAAAAATATTAGTGTATAAAAATTTAAGTTACTATTTTTATGTGAAAATATATAAAAAAATTAAGTTAGTGGTATCTTTTACAAATATGTAAAAAATAATTTATTCAAATATTAGAGGATTTTTAATATTACATATATTTTTTAAATTTTTTTGTTTTATTTCATTATTTGCATATAATGGATATACAATTTGATAATAATTAGAATCATCAAAATATTTTAAGTATTTCGTTGGTTCAGCTTTTATAATAACTGTATTTACACAAAAACTAGTTGTTATTAAATTTCTAAGTGCGATTAAATCTACTTCTGGTACTGTTTCATAAACTATTATTTTATTTTTTATATTGGAATAATCATTTTTCTCTTTATCTTTTTCAAGAGTATTTAATAATTCTGATAATTTATTATGTAAAATATTATCATAATTATATCTATCTAAATAATCACAAATTTCATTTGATGCACATTTTATAAATTTATTAGATGTAGATGTTAAAATTAATAATTTTGTCTTCATTATTTTATTAATATGATATTTTTTTATATATTATTTGATATATAAAATTAAAATATTCTTTAATAAAAATGTTTCCAAAATATATTTTTATTAATTTAATTAATTATATTATTTATATTAATTATATTATATAATTAATATGAATAATATAATTATAGATAAAAATGTTGTATATAAAAATAAAAAATTAGAATTATCTAATAAATATATAGGAATTCTTACATCTAATTTTTTTAATAATTATAGAGAGGTAGAGATTATAAGTATATATAATTGTGATTTACAAGTTATTCATACAAATGCTTTTTTAAATCTCTTAAATTTAAAAGAGATAATTTTAATGATGAATCCAAATTTAATAAATATTGAAGAAGGATGTTTTAATGGATGTATTATGTTAGAAAAAATATATTTAAGTAATTCTAATTTAGAAGTTATTCATGAAAATACTTTTTCAGAACTTTCTAATTTAAGAGAGATAAATTTATCTGATAATCATAAATTAATAAATATTGAAGAAGGATGTTTTAATGGATGTAATATGTTAGAAAAAATATATTTAAAGAATTGTAATTTACAAGTTATTCATAAAAATACTTTTTCAAGACTTCCTAAATTAAGAAAGATATATTTAGACAAAAATTATGATTTAGTAAATATTGAAGAAGAATGTTTTAATGATTGTATTATGTTAGAAAAAATATCTTTAGATCAATGTAATTTAAAAGTTATTCATAAAAACACTTTTTCACATCTTACTAAATTAATAGAGATAGATTTAAGTAATAATAATAATTTAGTAAATATTGAAGAAGGGTGTTTTGATGGATGTATTATGTTAGAACAAGTATCTTTACATCATTGTAATTTAAAAGTTATTCATAAAAATATTTTTTCAGGACTACCTAATTTAAGAAGAATATATTTAATTAATAATCAAAATTTAGAAAATCTTGAAAAAGGATGTTTTAATGAATGTAATATGTTAGAAAAAATATATTTAAATTTTTGTAATTTACAAGTTATTCATGAAAATACTTTTTCAAGTCTTCCTAAATTAAGAAAGATATTTTTAAGTGATTGTAATTTACAAGTTATTCATGAAAATACTTTTTCAAGACTTCCTAAATTAAGTTATGTAGATTTAAATAATAATAAAAATTTAGTAAATATTGAAAAAGGATCTTTTAATAGATGTATTAAGTTACATAATGTGGATTTATCTAACTGCAATTTACAAGTTATTCATAAAAATGCTTTTATAGGACTTCCTAAGTTAGTAAAGATAAGTTTGAATGATAATAATTTAATATTTTATAATAATAATTTAATATTTTATAATGGAAATCGTATAAGACGTGTATATATACCATTAAATAATAATTATTTAAAAAAAGAAAATAATATTTTATTTAATATATTAAGAACAAATATTTCGGATAAGTCACATTATAAATATTGTATTGAACAATATAAAATAACACAAAAAGAAAATTTTAAAGATTTTATGTCAAAAATATCAGAAATATCAGATGAAATATTTGAAAAAAATATTTTAATAATTTTTTTTATATTAATATATCACTTATTAGATATAAATATTTTTGAAAGTGATAAAAGTCTAAAAGAAAATATTATATATTTTTTAGATATTTATTTGGATACTTTAAAAAAAAAAATTTTAAATAAAACTAGAATATTATCAAATAATGTAAATAAAATAATTAAAAATTATATAGGTTTAAATATAGTAATTTTAAATTATCATAAAATAATTATTAAAATAATTTATAAATTAGTTGATATATATAATAAAACAGATTTTAAAAAAGATATATTTAAAAGATTTAAATATATTCTAAATTATAAAAAAAATAATATTTTTAAAAGATATACTTCGAATATAGAATATAGATTATATTTATCAAGTTTAATTAGTTTAATAAATAAAGATTTAAAAATACCAAAAAAAATACATTCAAAAGATATTTATTTATTATATTATTTTGTAACAAAATTATTAAATATACAAAAAAATAAAAAAATAAATAAAATTGATGAATTAGAAAAAATAATACCTAAAATAGAAAATATAAAAAAAAATTTAGAAAAATCATTAAATAATAGAAATAAAAATAAAGAAAGTATAATGGATTATTTTAACGAATTATCAAACGTTTATATAAAATCAATAATACCAAATAATGAAAAATTATTAATAAATTATATTTAATAAATTTTATATTAATACACCAAATCTAGGATTTTTGGACACTTTTTTATTAAAGAATTAAATTATAAATATTTTATAATTTAATAAACTCTATATTTTTTATTTTTAAACATTAATATATAATAAATTTTTTAATGTTAATAATTTATTGTAAAAATAACTGTCCATAAATCTTAGTTTTGGGTTTATAAAATTTGTTATTTTTTAATCTTTTTAATCTTTTTATCAATAACTTTAGGATTTTGTTTAGAATCTTTTTTATCAATAGCTTTAGGATTTTGTTTAAAATCTTTTTTATCAATAACTTTAGGATTTTGTTTAAAATCTTTTTTATCAATAACTTTAGGATTTTGTTTAGAATCTTTTTTATCAATAGCTTTAAAATCTTTTTTATCAATAACTTTAGGATTTTGTTTAAAATCTTTTTTATCAATAGCTTTAAAATCTTTTTTATCAATAACTTTAGGATTTTGTTTATAATCTTTTTTATCAATAACT
>Ga0214919_10004662_pt1 | contig 19912 bp, 12 predicted proteins | sample LL1503_MetaG_FD_177994 | JGI IMG/M metagenome (GOLD analysis project Ga0214919, IMG submission 177994) | Freshwater microbial communities from Lake Lanier, Atlanta, Georgia, United States - LL-1503 | ecosystem: Environmental > Aquatic > Freshwater > Lake | place: USA: Georgia | collected...
TGCAACAGGAGATACAGGTGATACAGGAGTAACAGGTGATACGGGAGATACAGGAGTAACCGGTGCAACAGGAGATACGGGAGATACAGGAGTAACAGGTGATACGGGAGATACAGGAGTAACCGGTGCAACAGGAGATACAGGTGATACAGGAGTAACAGGTGATACGGGAGATACAGGAGTAACCGGTGCAACAGGAGATACGGGAGATACAGGAGTAACAGGTGATACGGGAGATACAGGAGTAACCGGTACAACAGGAGATACGGGAGTAACAGGTGATACAGGTGATACAGGTGATACAGGAGTAACCGGTGCAACAGGAGATACTGGAGAAACAGGCCCTACCGGTTATACTGGTGAAACAGGAAATACAGGTATCACTGGAAATACAGGAGCAACCGGTGTAACAGGTGCAACCGGATATACTGGTGAAACAGGAAATACAGGTATCACTGGAAATACAGGAGCAACCGGAACAACAGGAATTACTGGACAAACCGGAACCACCGGTATAACAGGAAATACAGGTGCAACAGGAACAACAGGAATTACTGGACAAACCGGAACCACCGGTATAACAGGAAATACAGGTGCAACAGGAACAACTGGATATACAGGTCAAACCGGTATTACCGGAGTAACAGGAGTAACAGGAAATACAGGTGTAACCGGTGCAACCGGATATACAGGCGCAACTGGTAATACAGGAGTAACCGGAAATACAGGTGTAACCGGTGCAACCGGATATACAGGCGCAACCGGTAATACAGGAGTAACCGGAAATACAGGTGTAACCGGTGCAACTGGATATACGGGCACAACCGGATATACAGGTGTAACGGGTGTAACCGGAGCAACGGGTATAACGGGTGTAACCGGAGATACCGGAGTAACAGGTGATACCGGTGATACAGGTGTAACCGGTGCAACCGGTGGAACAGGTGATACCGGAGTAACAGGTGATACTGGAGATACGGGAGTAACAGGTGCAACCGGAGATACAGGAGATACCGGAGTAACCGGTGATACAGGCGCAACGGGTGTAACCGGATTTACGGGTACAACTGGTAATACCGGAGTAACAGGCGATACAGGTGATACAGGCGCAACGGGTGTAACCGGATTTACGGGTACAACTGGTAATACCGGAGTAACAGGAACAACGGGAGTCACAGGTCCTACGGGTCCAACAGGATCAACGGGACCAACTGGACCAACCGGCACCACAGGTCCTACGGGTCCAACAGGATCAACGGGACCAACTGGACCAACAGGAACCACAGGTGCTACCGGATCAACAGGTACTACCGGACCAACGGGACCAACCGGCACTACAGGACCAACGGGACCAACAGGCACCACAGGTCCTACGGGTCCAACAGGCACCACAGGACCAACGGGTCCAACAGGCACCACAGGTCCTACGGGACCAACAGGAACCACAGGTCCTACGGGACCAACAGGCACCACAGGCACCACAGGTCCTACGGGACCAACAGGAACCACAGGTCCTACGGGACCAACAGGAACCACAGGTCCTACGGGACCAACAGGCACCACAGGTACTACCGGATCAACAGGTACCACAGGTCCTACGGGTCCAACAGGCACCACAGGACCAACAGGCACCACGGGACCAACAGGACCAACGGGACCAACAGGCACCACAGGTACTACCGGATCAACAGGTACCACAGGTCCTACGGGTCCAACAGGACCAACGGGTGTAACCGGCAATACCGGTGTAACCGGAACCACAGGTACTACGGGTCCAACAGGACCAACAGGACCAACAGGACCAACAGGACCAACAGGACCAACAGGACCAACCGGAAATACCGGTGTAACCGGAACCACAGGTACTACGGGTTCAACAGGACCAACAGGACCAACAGGACCAACAGGACCAACAGGACCAACAGGACCAACGGGACCAACCGGACCAACAGGACCAACCGGCAATACCGGTGTAACCGGTACCACAGGAACAACCGGATCAACCGGAACAACCGGACCGATCGGTGTAACCGGAAATACAGGTACTACCGGTGCAACAGGTGCTACCGGTGCAACAGGTGCTACTGGACCAAGTATTTGGACGTATACGGGAACAAACTCGATATATTACAACAATTCGGTGGGTATAGGAACATCAGCACCTACTTATAATACAATCCTGGACGTATCTGGTATTTCATTATTGACAAATATCCAAGAAAGAATGCAAATTTACAATACCATTCTCAATGGGAATACCCTAGCATCTGGTGGAACATTACAATTTAATTATGCAAGTGGTGGTATCATGATCCTACCGAATGCACTGACAATCAACGGAAATTATATAATAAATATATCAGGATTACCAACGATACAAACCACCCCCGATTATACCAAGACCTATGTTGTAAGCACCATAAATACTTCTCAAATTGGATCAAATTGTTTTGCCACAGGTGTAACCATCAACGGTTCAGCCCAAATACCCATGTTATTCAATGGAGGAAACGCTTCCATACCCGTATCGAGTTCGAATACGATAACGATGCAACAAGTCGCATTGATTTCCACGGGTTCAATCACACCTCTGACCAACAATGTCGAATTTGCTTTAAGTAGTGTGAGTCAATTTTACCCATAAATAACATAAAAATTAGGTATATGACCAATATAAACCCGTGAGAATGAATACACCTTCGCGAATTGAAAATACGCGTGGCAACGTTACTTTGGTCAGTGGGCTGAAAAGCCTACAACTACTAACTTCGAAGGTGACCGAATGTCACCGGATGAGTTTGCCACTAGAATCGCCCTCTGAAGGGGCAAGGTGCGGAACGCACCGAACTACTAACTTCGAAGGCGACATAGTCGCCGGAGAAGTTTGGGCGGATTTAAATCGCTTAAGGTGTAAAGTATATTTTTTGGTATATGATGATGGTACTTGTACAACCGATATAGATCGATTGTTATTGTCTGTTGACGAATATCACAAATACCCCCCCGCAAATATCATTAGATATACTAAAAAAGAAATCGACCCAATATTTGTACAAAAAAACAAACAAATATTGGATATGCCACGTGGAGGTGGATATTGGTTATGGAAACCGTATATAATCAATGAAACGTTGAAAAAACTTCAAGAGAATGATATATTAATCTATCTGGATTCCAAATATTATTTTACACAAAATTTTGTACCAATGTACCAAGAATATATGATGAACAATGACATATTCATATGGAAAAATCGCCCCAACGGAAATATTCATTATATGAAACAATTATGTAAAATGGACGTAGTTGTCAAATACGACATGTATCAGAAAGTATTTCACGAAAATGCCATAGATTGTTGGGCTGGATTCCAAATACTAAAAAAAACAAGTAATACCGTATCTATGATGGAAGATTGGTTGGATATGTGTTGTATTTATGATGATATAACCGACGAACCGAGCATTTTACCGAATCAGCCGGGTTTTTATGAACATAGACACGATCAAAGTTTATTAAGTATTGTATTACACAAATATAATATACCATTGAATTCATTGGGTACTGATTTTTTACAAGATGTGCGTAATCCAACTATACACCCTTGAACATTTATAATGGCACGCCTGAAGGCGTGCTATCAGATGTTCCAAGGGCAACGTTACCGATAAATCAATTGAAAAGCACGGACATCTTTGATGTCCGTTCCAATTCAAATGTTCATCGGTGTATAGATTACCACTACACAAATAGTTGTATGATATTGTCTGAATTACCACGAAACAAAGCAATCCACAAAGAACAATTACCACGATTAAAAATGATATGTTTACAGCGGGACATGATATAGGTAATTGCCAAGTAGAACAAAGACATATTCGCATTTTGTGACTTAAATACACGATCTACTGTATTTACATTTCTACGCATATGACGTATTTCATCAAAAAAAACGACTGAATTAGGAAACGTAGAGACCATTGTTTCTAAGAATTCGGTTTCGTCCGATTGAACCAAAAACCGTATATTTGGGTGTTGTTTCAATATTTGTTCTGCGGCCAAAATGTATTGTGTATAAGAGGGTAATTCCATTTCAGTACATTTGTCATTACCACGAAAAAACAATACACAGGTGTTTTCATACTGAATATTGTATTTATATTCGATAGAATCGATGATGGATTCTATTTCGTTGGATGGAGAAAAATATCTTTTTAGGAATGGTGCCAATTTTGTATGATTTAAATGGGTAAAATCTGAATATTGTTCTTCTGTTTCCAAGTCCGTAATATTGATATCTGTGTCTGATTCGGGCAAGGGGGCTGTAAGCCTCTGCACTACTAACTCAGAAGGTGACCGTAGGTCACCGGAAGAGTTTGGCAAGGGGCTGAAAGCCTCTTCACTACTAACTTCGAAGGTGGCAGAGCCACCGGAGAAGTTTGGAACGTTATTTATGACGGAATCGTCAAAATACAACGATTTAATATCCGTCGTAAAATTATGAGGTGTTTTATAAAATAAAAATTGCTCGGTTGAATCGACATGTAAAGGAAGTACATGATTTGTATTAAAATACGTGAGAATTCGTTGTAGTTGTATGGTACAACATGAAAAAAAACCCTGCCCGGGGTGTTGTACAATTCGTATAGTTCCGTTTTCAAAATAAGTAGTCATGAATGATATAGATATAGAATATTATGTGTAATATTCTATATTATCGACCAAATTTTAAATGGTTACCAAAGAACTCGTCATTCATAGATATACCAATCAATGTAAAACAGTTCAATTACCACCAGGATTCGCCGATTTTTTAAAAGGAACTTTATATTTGTATCAATCCTCTCTACAGATTCCGAACATGGAATTGTTGGTAGATTTTTCACATCACCCGGTAGGAATATTTATTGACCCCATGCCCAAGAATATGGAGAAACCATACGATGAATGGATACAAAAAATAGATATGTCAACCGAAATCACGGAATGTTTTAATAAAAATAGTTACAAGGTCAAAGACATGTTACAAATGTTACGCGAAAAGGATTCCAATCTACAAACGTCCACATCAGGGCCTTATTATTTGATATGTCACGAAGCCTATGAAGGATTTGATGATATAATAAGCGAAAATCAGAAGGTGGTCGAAGTGGTGGCTTCGTCACCTGAGAAGTTGGGTAAATCCTTTATGAAATCCGTGTTACGTTTTAACCAAGAAATCACGGAAGATTGTGAATACATAAAAAAAACTCTTAATTTAACTGATACATCTTATTGTGTATTACATCTACGTATGGGAGATCATCAAAGCACCCGGGATCATATCCCGATACCATCGTCTTTGGAAGAATTCATTCAAACGAATATTTTACCGAAGTGGGGTAAAAATGTTTTGGTAATATCGGATAGTTTTTATACCAAAAAGTATTTGAGTGAAAAATATAAGATAACCTGTACTGAATTTGTTCCGATACATATGGGAAATGTAAAACGATTTTGGCAACCAGATAATGGTACATCCAACACCGATATTGGTCAAACATTGATTGAGTTTATGTTAATGTCACAATCCAGTCAAATATTTGTATATAGTGTTTATCCTTGGTTGTCAGGATTCAGTAAAGTATGTAGTCATATATACGATATTCCGATGACATCTATTTCCTAGAATCTAAGTGTACAATATACAATTCTGATTTAGTCGGATATGTTTCGTTTACAATGGTTAAACTCTTCCGGTGACCGTAGGTCACCTTCAGAGTTACTAGTGCAGAGGCTACAAGGAACGGAAGCCCCTCAGAGCACCTTCGGTGCTCAAGGGTTGAGACCCCCAAAGGGGGTCTTTTACCCCTTGCCAGCACCAACCGTACCATTACCAACGATTCGTAGAAAACAAATACAACAATTACCATCCAAATCAACCACATTTTTTCAAAATACCAGTATGTTACAACGTATAGATCCAAGATTGAATAATACCAAATGTATGTCCTGTGGTCAGGGGGCTGTGTGAATCCAAACTCATACACCTTTGGCAAGGGGCTTTGTAGCAAAACGTTTAGAACCGCAAAGCGGTTCGGTACGTTTTCTACATTCGTTTCCTCAGAATCGGCAAAGCCGATTCTAGGAAACAGATCAGCCTCTTCACTACTAACTTCGAAGGTGGCAGAGCCACCGGAGAAGTTTGAACATCTTAAATGGAATGCCTTCAGGCGTTCCACTAGATGTCTCAAGGGCAACGTTACCGATAAATCAATTGATCATCGGTGTAAACAAAATAATCCCAAGATGTTGTATAGAAGTGAAGTAATGAAATTTTTCAAAGGAATTTTAAAACCCAAAAATTGGAATTGGTGGATCATAGTAACGGTTATTTTATTCGTATTTATCACTGTAAATAGAATAAATATCATTGATATCCCCGCACCAATTACGGAAGGTGCTGTCGGAAATCAGTCTTCGACCAGTGTAACCGGAACGAATCCTCTTGGGAATACATATACGATGGTAAATACGGTAACTGAACCGGATGGTACTATCGTAACAGATACATTGGATACTGACGGTAATTATGTAACAACGGTTTATAATAGTAGTACACTGAATATGAACCAAGCCACTGTGGCGCCGACGAGCCAAACGAGTCAAACAACACCTCCAGGTAGTAATTTTACTGAAATTAAACAACAACGAAACGTATTCAGTGAATAAACACGCCGGAAAACTTCTCCGGCGACTATGTCGCCTTCGAAGTTCGTAGTTGTAGAATACACGTTCCGTGTGCCCTCTTGCCAAACTCATCCGAGCGCTTCGCGCTCTTCTGAGTTAGTAGTGAAGAGGCTACACATTATGTGTGCCCTCTTGCCAGAATGTAATATAACAAAATAATATATTACATAACACATGTTCAAATTGCGTTTTCGTATCGAATATATATTTATTTTATTTTTGGTGGTGAGTATGATATTATCCACCATTTATACGGAAAGTTTGAGTTGTTTACCGATGAAAACCGTTATCAACAGTAATAGTAGTAATCATACGAATGAAACCACAGATAGTAAACAATATAGTATAGATTCAAATTGTAATTTTTCGATTTCACCATCGAATGTATCCGCATCATATCCACACCAAACTCATCCGGTGACCGTAGGTCACCTTCTGAGTTAGTAGTTGTAGGCTTTTCAGCCCACTGACCAAACTCATCCGGTGACCGTAGGTCACCTTCAGAGTTAGTAGTGAAGAGGCTTTGTAGCAAAACGTTTAGAACCGCAAAGCGGTTCGGTACGTTTTCTACATTCGTTTCCTAGAATCGGCTTTGCCGATTCAGAGGAAACAGATCAGCCCCTTACCATATGGTATAACTTCTTTTCTGACGAGCATTATATAGGAAACTCTAGGTAAAATTCTCCAATAAATAATTGTTACACCAAAAAAATATGAATACTTTTGTATTATATTTTGTTTTATTCATCATGTTTTTTTTGATAGTACATAGTTTATTTCGAACATATACACAAGAAGGAATGACACCTTACACCATGTCCAATACCTTGGTAGAAACCAGTAAAGATCATTTGGAAAAAATAACCTATATGGAAGATACGTGCGGAAATTATATGAAATCCGATTATAATTCTTATATTCATTCTGTACCCAATGCATTATCAGCATGGTTGAATCGAAAAACAAAACAAAATATCACACCCGAATCGTGCAAAATATATCAAACATACGTATCAGATATTTGTGGTCAAAGTAATTGTGAAACTATTTGTACCAATCCCAACCAATATTTTGATATCAATTCGTCCAGTTGTAAATATTGTCCGATAGGATACGGTGTAGACAAAAATAGTGACAACAAATGTGTTCCTTTGGAAACCTGTCCGAGTGATAAAAAATATACAGACAATACGGGGAATTGTTTACCCTGTCCCAAGGGTACAAAATACGACAATGGTATCAATTGTGTCAACAAATGTTTGGATTACCAAACATTGGACCCGTACCCAGACGGTCCATGTACGTTAAAATGTCCTTTACGTAATCAACGGTGGGATCCTATCAACGACTGTGTAAATTGTCCGGCGGGATATATTGCCGACGGACATAACAATTGTGTACCCGCACCGACCTGTCCACCAGGACAAGTATTAGATAGTAATAACAATTGTGTAGCAAAATGTACGGTGGATTGGGAACATTATGATGCGACTACGAATAGTTGTGTACAAACATGTAGAGCAAATCAACAATATATCAATGGTAGTTGTACTGATTGTCCTAATGGGGGTAGGAGTGATGGAAACAATGGCTGTTTACCCGGTCCTACCACACCTCCTCTTACTTGTCCTGAAGGATACAATTTGATAAATAATAAGTGTGAATCATATTGTCCTATCTGGAAAAAAAACAATCTATTACATCCCACCTTGTGTGATCCAATTTGTAATCGAAATACCCAATATTTTGATCAAACCACCTATAAATGTTTGGATTGTCCACCAGGGAAAATAAGTGATGGAAATAATGGGTGTATTGAAGCCCCGACCCCCGCCCCTACTCCACTGGTATGTACTCCCGGATATGCATTAAATTCAGCGGGTACAGCATGTAATTCAATTTGTCCTTCGTGGCGTAAAAACAATCAACAAAATCCATCACAATGTGACTTACGATGTCCGACATCAACACATACCTATTATGATACCACACAGTTTACATGTATCAATTGTCCGAATGGTGGAACGGCAGATAATAGCAATAATTGTGTAGCCCCTACTCCGGCTCCTACTCCGGGCCCAACCCAATTGGTATGCCAGCCGGGATATAAACCGAATCAAGCGGGTACAGCATGCGATTCAATATGTCCTCTGTGGCGTAAAAACAATCAACAAGATCCTTTACAGTGTGATTTACGATGCCCGAAATCAACACATACCTATTATGATACCACGCAGTTTGGATGTTTGGAATGCCCGAATGGTGGAACTACCGATAATAATAATAAGTGTATCGCGCCGACAACAACTCCACCACCGACCACAACTCCTCCACCAGCATTTACTTATACTATAACACCGGCTTCATCATATACGACTATCACAATAAATGGTTATAATATTATTTATATCAAAGAAAATTGTACTATTACTTTTAATGGAACCGTGCCGGAAAAATTCCTGGTATTGGCGTGCGGAATGGGTGGAAATGGTGGTGAAAATCCTAGGTCGAGTAATTTGGATTACGGAATAAGCAAAATATTTGGTGGGGGTGGGGGTGGGGGTGAAGTACGAATTAGTAATAATTGGAAACCGAACACCACCTCGGGTAGTAATTCGTACGGTATTGTAATTGGATCGTCAAAAGAATCTCCATATACGAATATTTTGGATTCAAACACAAATATAGTGGTCTCCGCCAAGAACGGTGCCTCGGGTGGTGGATATGTATCAGGTACAGACAAAAATATATCATTCAATGGTAATAGTGGTAATAATATATATGGTTCGGGTGGGGGAGGAGGGTTGTATTCTACATTTGGATTGCTATCTGGAGTAGGAGGAATTGTAAATAATAAAAATACCAATTACCCTGCGTTTATTTCTTACATGAATTCAGGTAAATCTGCAATGGCACAAAATGGTACGTTATTATCTGGCGGTGGTGGCGGTGGTAGTGGTACTAGTAATGCGAAAATAGATTCAGGTGATAATGGATATATATGGATAGACGGTAACCAATATGGTAGTGGTGGTGCGGCTGGTTGGTTAAATTCCACATATCCGGCTACGTATGCCTATGGACTGGGTGGCAATTTAACTGGTGGCGGAATTGGGCAAATATCTACTAGTCAATATGGTATAGATGGTGGTAATGGTTATCCAAATAGTGGGGGAGGAGGTGGCGGTGGTATAGCCGTGAATAGCGGTAATTTATCATATTTCAATGGTGGCGCTGGAGGAAGTGGAATTGTTGCATTTGCATGGCCAAACTCTTCCGGTAGCAAAAGCTACCTTCAGAGTTAGTAGTGAAGAGGCTGAAAGCCACATGCCAATACCAATATCGTCATCATCACCACCTACAACAAGACAGTCAGATCAATGTTCGGGAAGTACTTTATCAACATTATTATCTGATGGTGCATATTGGCAAGGGGGGGCTGAAAGCCTCAGCACTACTAACTCAGAAGGTAGCTTCGCTACCGGAAGAGTTTGCACAGTAAGCCATGATCGTGTTTCATGTAATTGTAGTAATAATGTATGTACGTCCTAACTCTTCCGGTAGCGAAGCTACCTTCTGAGTTAGTAATGAAGAGGCTGGAAGCCCCCTTGCCAATTGAGTTTCATAGGTGCCTACAAACTTATTTTTCTGATAGTAATGATATAGGAAACTCTAGGTAAAATTCTCCCAAAACGTAGATACACCTATACGTATGAAATTGGACAATCTAAATAATAATTTCGTATTATGTTTTATTTTATTTATGATGCTTTTTTTAATCTTATATAATTTATTTTCGTCTTCTTCCTCTTTTCAAGAAGGGTTGGCGCCGTATGTCATGTCCAATACCTTGGTAGAAACCAGCAAAGATCATTTGGAAAAAATAACCCATATGGAAGATACGTGTGGAAACTATATGCATTCGGATTACAATTTGTACACTCACTCAAGACCCAGATCAACCACTTCGTGGTCAACCCAACCATACAATATCACATCTGATTCATGTGAAATATTCCAAAGACTCGTATCCGATACCTGCGGAAATAGTAGTTGTAATTCGATTTGTACCAACCCTAACCAATATTATGATATAACTACAGCAACGTGTGAGTATTGTCCGATTGGTTATGGAGTGGAAAACAATCGAAACAACAAATGTATTCGATTGGAAACCTGTCCCGATGGTACTAAATATGTTGATAATACGGGAACATGTTTGCGCTGTCCCTATGGTACAAAATACGACAATGGTATCAATTGTGTCAACAAATGTTTGGATTACCAAACATTGGACCCGTACCCATACGGTCCATGTACGTTAAAATGTCCTTCACGTACACAACGGTGGGATCCTATCAACCACTGTGTAAATTGTCCGGCGGGATATATTGCCGACGGACATAACAATTGTGTACCTGCCCCGACTTGTTCACCAGGATTGATATTAGATAGTAATAACAATTGTGTAGCAAAATGTACTGCGAATTGGGAACGCTATGACAAAACTACGAATAGTTGTGTCAAAATTTGTTTACCAAATCAACAATACAAAAATGGTAGTTGTATAGATTGTCCCAACGGAGGAATGGGTGACGGGAACAATGGTTGTTTACCTGGAATAACCACCCCTCCTCTGACATGTCCTGAAGGATACAATTTGGCAAATAATAAGTGTGAATCGTCTTGTCCTTTCTGGAAAAAAAACAATTTGATCAATCCATCACTTTGTGATCCGATTTGTCATCGCAATACCCAATATTTTGACAAAACCGCCCATAGTTGTTTGTCATGTCCACCAGGGAAAATAAGTGATGGAAATAATGGGTGTATAGATTCTCCTACCCCTGCCCCTACCCCCCTGGTATGCACCGCCGGATATGCATTAAATTCAGCGGGTACAGCATGTAATTCAATTTGTCCTTCGTGGCGTCAAAATAATCAACAAAATCCGTCAAAATGTGATTTACGATGTCCGACGTCTACGCACACCTATTATGATACCACACAGTTTACATGTATCAATTGTCCGAATGGTGGAACGGCAGATAATAGCAATAATTGTGTAGCCCCTACTCCGGCTCCTACTCCGGGCCCAACCCAATTGGTATGCCAGCCGGGATATAAACCGAATCAAGCGGGTACAGCATGCGATTCAATATGTCCTCTGTGGCGTAAAAACAATCAACAAGATCCTTTACAGTGTGATTTACGATGCCCGAAATCAACACATACCTATTATGATACCACGCAGTTTGGATGTTTGGAATGCCCGAATGGTGGAACTACCGATAATAATAATAAGTGTATCGCACCGACAACAACTCCACCACCGACAACAACTCCACCACCGACCACAACTCCTCCACCGACCACAACTCCTCCACCGACAACAACTCCACCACCGACAACAACTCCACCACCGACCACAACTCCACCACCGACAACAACTCCACCACCGACAACAACTCCACCACCCATTCCAAGTGCAAATGTTTTATCTTTTACCCGTGATGCGAATGATCCGATGAAAATTGATATAACCTTTACTATAACAAACTCTTCTTATATTGCTTTCACGTTATATTATCCTTTTCCTTTTTCTGGAACTAAATTTGCAGCGGTCAGTGGCTCAACCACTGCCACCACGTGGGTTTCACCCACACTGTTTCCAAATACTTTTACTCTCTTATATTACCCCTGTACAGATGTTGGAAATCAATTAGGAAATCAACAATATACTTTTCCAGGCTCTGTAACTCTCGTTCAACCAACACCACCACCACCAACCGAAGCACCTTGTCAATATTTGGACCGTAGTGGGAAAGGTGATAATTATCAACAAACATGTACAAATATAAGTAATAATAATGGTATAATCTCTGCTAACTGTGAGGATATACATCAACGTTACCAAGGTATTACATCAATCAATTCATGTATTTGTAGTGGACGAATACAAAATCTTAATTCATTTTTGTCATGTGATACTATTAGCACATCCTATGAACCTGCACCTGAACCTGCACCTGCACCTGCACCTGCACCTGAACCTGAACCTGAACCTTATGATGACACGTGGGAGAGAAGCTGGTATGGCAACACATCCAGTGGATAACCGATTATTGTATCATAATAGAATATATGATACAATATTGTATGTTATATGACTAAGAATATATGTTTATTTTTACTAATATGTTTCAGTATTTTTTTCTTGATATTTGGTCTAGGGCTTGAAAGTCTACTAACTTCGAAGGCGACAGAGTTGGAACATAAGCCGGAGAAGTTTGTCGAAGGCTACGAGGAACGTAAGCCCTCTGACAACATATATACCGATTATAATTTAATATACACTGCGGACGGTGTAAAAGATGTAGTAAAAATAAAGAATCCCAAGACCAACGCCTCTATCATTTACATGGACGATATCACAAAATTAAATCAATCCTACTGCCCCACTGGATTTGTATACGACAAAGAACTAGGTTGTAAAACCGAATGCCCACCAGGAATGGTATATGATCATCAGATTCAACAATGTACGAATCAATGTTTACCCTTTCAGAATACCACCTATACCGATAATGATTCCAGTGCCAGTTGTACCGCAAAATGCAAAACCATCCAGTATTTTGATATTTTTACCAAGACTTGTAACAATTGTCCCATCGGATATATTGGCGATGGAAACAACAATTGTATTGCCTGGCCGGATTGCTCTTATGGCCAACAAGTAGTCGATAATTACGGAACATGCAAAGGCTGTCCCTACGGTCAGACGATGGACGCGAGTTTTCAATGCCATGATATATGTCAATCGTACCAAAAATATGATGAAGACGGAACGTGTGCTCTGAAGTGTCCTAATCCGAATCAATACTCGGATCCATGGTACGGTTGTATTAATTGTCCTTTGGGATATTTAGTAGATGGTAGTAATGTTTGTCAACCACGACCACCCTGTCCTGAAGGACAATTTTTGGACAATGCAGGTATTCACTGTGTGTCTGAATGTGCCATTTATGATCGGTATGATAAAACGACGGGTACATGTGTTCCGATTTGTGGGGGGTTAACACCGTTTTATGATCATTTAGCGTTCGAATGTGCACCGTGTCCTGATGGAGAAATATTTAGTGGTTCGTATAATAAATGTATTCCGGGACCGACACCACCACCACCGACTTGTGGACCGGGATATGTATTATCAAATGGACAATGTAAATCCATTTGTCCCGATTGGCGTGTAAATGATCGTACAAATCCTGGAAAATGTAATTTATTATGTCCTTCCCGTACGCAATATTTTGACGATGCCATTTCCTATGGTTGTCTAGATTGTCCTAGTGGATATACCGTTGATGCAAACAATACGTGTCAACCACCAGTACCCACCACTCCACCACCATTCTCATGTACCGGTGGATATACCTTGAATACACATACAAATATGTGTGAGTCAGTCTGCTCACCGTGGCGTACAAATGACCCGGATAATCCCATGGGTTGTATGTTAATATGTCCTCTGAGTACCCAACGATATGATACGACGGTTCAAGATTGTGTGGATTGTCCGTACGGATGGAGTGTGGATAATAACAATGAATGTACGATTCCCCCTCCAACTCCTCCACCAACTACCAATCCACCCATCATTATTACTAACAATCAAACCAACAACACGAACAATTCATCGAGTTCGTCATCGAGTTCTACACCGGAACCGACCACAGAACCATCAACACCAACGCCAACATCAGCACCAACATCAGCACCAACATCAGCACCAACATCAGCACCAACACCAACGCCAACATCAGCACCAACATCAGCACCAACATCAGCACCAACATCAGCACCAACATCAGCACCAACATCAGCACCATGCTTGTATAAAGACCGAACAAACCACGGCGATGATTATCAAAATACATGTAGTAATTATAGTACTTCTTCAACCGGTCAAATCACCGCGTATTGTAAAGATTTCAATTCAAACTGGCCATGGGCTACTTTCAATTCATGTGATTGTAAAGGTAGAATACAAAATATAGGTGGTGTTTTAACATGCTATGATATTGGTGGGTTTATTGCGGGAAAAGTTGTTAATTAGCCAAATTTCTCCGGTGGTCTACGACCACCTTCGAAGTTAGTTGTTGAAGGCTTTCAGCCCTCTGACCAAATTTCTCAGTGCCTTGCCTATACCTGATTAGGTTTTTTCTATTTTATCATAGTAGAATATATGATATATTAGAATTTGGATATAGAAAATATTCTATATTCGATTATGAAAGAATTGTACAAAAATATATGTATATTTTTATTTATTGTATTTTTAATCATATTTATGATGTTTCATTATTGTGATGAATCGTTTACGAATACAAATACCAACAATGAAATCACCACCAAATATGATATCAAATATTCACCTAGTGGTGTACAAGATATTATTCGCGTCAAAGACACCAACGCAAATGTATCCTTGACTTATATCGATGATATCACCCGTCGTAATACCCATCGAATCACCTGCCCACCCGGATATATCAATGATAAAACCAGGGGTTGTATCAAATCGTGCCCACCAGGACAAGTATATGATTCCAAGTCGAAAAATTGTGCTCCGACATGTTTACCTTTTCAAAAAGTGTCCTATACTGATTCAAGTGCCAGTTGTGTAGCAAAATGTTGGGATATTCAGTATTACGATATTTTTTCGGGTAATTGCTATGATTGTCCCATTGGATATATGGGTGATGGAAATAACAATTGTATTCCTACCAAAACATGTGCCACCGGCCAAAAAGTCATTGATAATTATGGTACTTGTACCAAATGTACAACCGGACAATATGTAGATTCCCATAACAAATGTCAGGACATTTGCCCGTCTTATCAACACTACAATTCGGACGGTTCGTGTACGCTGAAATGTCCAAATCCGAATCAATATTCGGATCCTTTGTATGGTTGTATCAATTGTCCCACGGGTTATTTAGTCGATGGTAGTAATGTTTGTCAACCACATGCACCCTGTCCTGCAGGACAATTTTTGGACAATGCAGGAATAAATTGTGTGTCACAATGTCCGGTTTATGATACCTATGACACTACCAAGAATTTGTGTGTACCAATTTGTAGTGGATCTACCCCGATTTATGATCAATATTCCAAGTCGTGTATACCTTGTCCCGAAGGACGAATCTATAGTGGTTCGTATAACAAATGTAAACCGGCACCTACTCCACCACCACCGACATGTGGATCCGGATTTGTGATGGATTCCAATCAAGGGTGTAAGTCGATTTGTCCTGATTGGCGTGTGAATGATACCTCCAATCCTACCACGTGTGATTTGCGTTGTCCATTAAAAACACAATATTTTGATGACAAAACCATGTTTGGTTGTGTGGATTGTCCCACCGGATTTACAGTAGATGCGTATAATGATTGTACTGTACCCGTACCTACTTCTCCCCCTCCTACATGTGGACCTGGTTATTATATGAATACGACGACGAAAACCTGTACGTCCGCTTGTCCCTATTGGCGATACAATGATCCGACCAATCCTAAAAATTGTTTACCAATGTGTTCGTCCAACACACAACGATTTGACAATCAATATAATTTTGGGTGCGAAAATTGTCCGATAGGATATGGTGTGGATAATAACAATCAATGTACCATTCTTTTACCGACTATACCACCGCCACCACCTCCACCATCCATTAATATCGCATTAAATCAAACATCTGATTTAAACAATGCTTCCAGTTCAAATTCGGGTTCATCTTCGAATTCTCAAGTACAAGCACCGCCAACATCGGCACCAACATCGGCACCAACGCCACCACCAACAACGCCACCACCAACAACGCCACCACCAACAACGCCACCACCAACAACGCCACCACCAACAACGCCACCACCACCAACACCAGCACCAGCACCAGCACCAGCACCAGCACCAGCACCACCCAGTAACAATTGTCCATGTGGATTATTATTAGGTATATGTCCATGTTGTAGATTGCCGGAATCCATAGTTAGTGGAGCAAATTGTCGTCGTCCATAAATGTATGAATTTCTCTATTCTTTACGAATTGTAATTGTATTCATATATTATATATGAATTTGAATATGAATATTTTAGGAAAGAATTTGACAATAATATTGGTATTATTTTTGGTAATACCATCGGCAATGTATATTTACATAATTTCTACCAAAGAAAATTTTACCAATTCCACCAAACAACCCGGAACATACGTGATGACCAATACGACCTATGATACAAACGGAAATATTATCGTAAAAACCATGGATACCAGTGGTAATTTCAGTGTGAATACCTATGGTTCGACCATTATCAATCAAACGGCCAATACACCACCCCCCACTACTAATACAGCAACCACCGCTACAAATCCCGCGACATATCAGATGCAATTGATACCAGCGGTTGGTTCGACCGCACCTACGAGTCCACCTGTAATCACTTCCAATGATATTTCATCGATTGCATCGGCGGCCATTGCTGCCGCTATGAATGCGTATCATCAGTCCCAGGGAACGGTCACAGCCTAAAAAGACGAATCATCGGACGCACGTAGTAGCGGAGACATATAACAATAAAAAATAAGGACATATATTATTAGTACCTATACCAAGAATATGTCCAATTTATATTCGAACATTATTCCACAGAATACTCCCCAAAATTTTATGGAACCCCAGGTAAAACAATATGGTAGTAATATGGTTATGACCAATGTGTACAAAACCAAGAAGACCAAGTATTTGAATATTGATACTCGTTTTACCGATGAATACGTATATCCAGTAAATAATTTCAATGGGGTAGCGAATTATATTATCACTTTGCCTGAACGAATCAATGATATTCATAGTATGAAAGTTCGTAATGTGGAAATACCCATGAGTTTTTATAATATATCCACAGCACTTGGTAATAATTCATTCAAAATTGTCAATGGTGCTTCCAGTAGTATGGTGGTATTACCCGACGGAGTATATTCATCATCGGATATAAGTAATTCGGTATACACCCGCGCCAGGTCATATTTATCCAATACCAATATCAGTACCAATCAGTATTTTAGTATGACCGGATCCGGAAATTATGAAGTCGATTTCAACACTGATGTTTGTGGTAATATGGACAAATACAATTTCCGTTCCAAGTTGGGGTGGCTTTTGGGTTATCGAGATATTTCAAATAGTTTGGTTTCCGGTACGGAATTACAAGCGCCATCAATGATCAATACCCACTCCGTACGTTACTTGTATTTAGTCGTCGACGAATACAACAATAGTTTTCCCAATACATTTATTTGTCCACAAAATCAGTATTTGATGAATAAAAAGGTTTTGGCACGTATTTCGCTGGACAATCTGTATCCGTTTGGAACGATTCTATATGGTAACGAATCGAACGGAAAAATAATATCGGACACACGAATCTATAGTGGTAAAATCGATATACAACGCTTGAATATACAATTGGTCAACGAGTGGGGAATGCCTATAAATTTGAACGGATTGGATTTTAGTTTTGTCTTGGAAATTGAATACGAATAGGCAAGATAGCTGATTCTACGGACGAAAAATTGATTAAAATGATACCTATACAAGTGTAGATATCATTATTAGTAATTATGACAGAACTATCTCAAGGTCAACTGTACGCTTTTGAAAAATTCCAACGTGGTGATAATTTGTTTGTGAGTGGTCCCGGGGGATCCGGAAAGAGTCACTTGATCAAATATTTCGTCAACCATTTGTATACGAGAGGAACAATTCACCAAGTCACTTCTACCACCGGGTGTTCGTCCATTCTGTTGTCCAATAGTATTCGTATGGGGGGTCGACCCATTATTGTAAAAACTATCCATTCTTGGTCTGGAATTCGTCTTGGAAAAGTATCCAAAGATGAAATTGTCAGTACCGTAATGAAAAACAAACGAATTGTCAGAGAATGGCGTCGTGTCAAGACGTTGATCATTGACGAAATTAGTATGTTTTCCTACAAATTATTCGAGGTATTGGAAGAACTTGGTAGAAAAACAAAAAAGAATGATAGACCGTTTGGTGGTATTCAAGTGGTGTGTTTGGGTGATTTCTTTCAACTCCCACCAGTAGGTGATTATAATGATCCTGAAACATCGGCATTTTGTTTCGAATCACCAGTATGGAGACGTGTATTTCCCCCAGAAAATCATGTGGAATTAACTACGATTTACCGTCAATTAGATCCGACATATCAACGAATCTTGAATGAAGTTCGTATAGGAAAATTAAGTGAAGAAAGTAAACAAGAATTACAAAAACGGGTAGGCTTGACGTATGATCCCGCAAATCATGGAGGTGTTACCCCGATGAAAATATTTGCGACCAAGAACCAAGTCAACATTGTCAATCAAAGTCAATATGCAAAAATCCAAGAAAAAGAACATATATACCAAACTATGGTAAAAACCAACAATAAACGTTATATCGAAACAGGGGACTCTATCGAAGACGATCTTTTGGAATATTGTCAACAATTAAGTATCAAAGAATTAGAGTACGAAACCAATTCTATGATGAACAATATGCCTTGTGAAATCGAGGTACGTCTGAAAAAAGGCAATCCTGTCATGTGTTTGGTAAATTTAGATGTGGAATCGGGTATTGCGAATGGTTCACTGGGGGTAATAGAAGATTTTGTTGACGTGATGTCAGAGGGTTTGATCTCCTTCAAAGAAAATGTACCATTGGTTCGTTTTTCGAACGGAATTGTGAAAACGATTGGTAATTATACTTGGCAAAGTAGTGAATATCCTACTATTACTGTTAGTCAAATACCTTTATGTTTGGCGTATTCGAACAGTATTCATAAAATGCAAGGATCCACGTTGGACGTTTGTGAAATGAATTTGGGTGGAAGCGTATTTGCGGAACATCAAACTTACGTGGCATTATCCAGAGTAAAATCATTGGAAGGAGTATATTTGTCTGCATTTCACCCGCAACGGATTCGTGTCAATCCTACCGTAGTTCGCTTTTATCAACAATTCGTACCCTTACCTGAGAAGTTAGGCAAGGGGGCTTCCGTTCCTAGTAGCCACTGCACTACTAACTCTGAAGGTGACCGTAGGTCACCGGAAGAGTT
>Ga0214919_10004663_pt1 | contig 19899 bp, 10 predicted proteins | sample LL1503_MetaG_FD_177994 | JGI IMG/M metagenome (GOLD analysis project Ga0214919, IMG submission 177994) | Freshwater microbial communities from Lake Lanier, Atlanta, Georgia, United States - LL-1503 | ecosystem: Environmental > Aquatic > Freshwater > Lake | place: USA: Georgia | collected...
CCTTGGAGGAAAATTTCGGCGTGAGTACGACGAAGGCCGGCAAGTCGTTGTTCTCGCTGCCGAGGCCGTAGGAGATCCACGAGCCGATGCTGGCTTTGCCGGGGATTTCGCTGCCGGTCATGAGAAACGTGCAGGCCGGATCGTGGTTGATGGCGTTGGTGTGGACGGAGCGCACGATGGCGATGTCGTCCACGAGTTTCGCGGTCCACGGGAGCAAATCGCTGACCCACGCGCCGCTGCGGCCGTGTTGCGCAAATTTAAAAATCGAAGGCGCGACGGGAAACTTGGCCTGCCCGCTCGTCATCGTCGTGATGCGCTGGCCGGCGCGGATCGAGTCGGGCAGCTCGACGTTGAACTGCGACTGGAGGCCGGGCTTGTAGTCAAACGTGTCGAGCTGCGAAGGCCCGCCGTTCATGTGCAGGTAAATGACGCGCTTCGCCTTGGGCGCGAAATGCGGCAAGCCCGGCAACGCCGGATGAATGCGCGCCCCGGCCTCCGCCGTGACGGCGCCGCGCAAGCGAGGCGCGAGCAAGTTGAGGGCGACGCCACCCATGGCGAGGCCAGCGCCGGCGAAAAATTGCCGGCGCGTGAGTTGGTTCAAGTAATCGTGGCAGGGATTCATGGCGGGCTCAGTTGCGGGTGACGGCTTCGTCGAGATTAAGGATGAGATTGGCGACCAAGGTCCACGCGGCGATTTCGGGGGCGGGCTGCGCGGCGGCGGCTTGGCTTTCGCCGTTGGTGAGGATTTTAGCGGCGACCGATGGATCGGCGGCGAAGTGGGTGCGGTGCGTGGCGAGGGCTTCGGCGAGCAAGGCGCGCTCGGTGCGATCGGGAGCGCGGGCCGTGACCGAGCGAAACGCGAGCGCGAGGCGCTGGGCGTCGTCGCCCGGCTGCGCGAGGAGACGCTCGGCGAAGGCGCGCGCGGCCTCGAAGTGTTGCACGTCGTTCATGAGCGCGAGGGCTTGGAGCGGCGTGTTGGAACGACCGCGGACGACGCAGAGGTTTTCGCGCGAAGGCGCATCGAAGGTCGAGATCGCCGGAGCGGGCGCGGTGCGTTTCCAAAACGTGTAGAGGCTGCGGCGATACAAGGCGTCGCCGTGGTCTTGGACGTAGGTCTTCGTGTTGCTGCCGCCGAAAGCTACGGGTTCCCAGATGTTGATCGGTTGGTAAGGCCGCACGGGTGCGCCCCCGATTTCCGGACGCAGCAGGCCGCTGACGGCGAGGGCTTGATCGCGGAGCACTTCGCCGTCGAGGCGGAGACGCGGCCCGCGGGCGAGGAGTTTATTGGCGGGATCGAGTTCGAGGAGCGCGGGATCGACGCGGGAATCTTGTCGATACGTGCGCGACGTCACGATGAGGCGGACGAGGTGTTTTACATCCCAGCCGCTCGACATGAATTCGCTCGCGAGCCAGTCCAGCAATGCGGGGTGCGTGGGTGGATCGCCCTGCGCGCCGAAATCGCCCGGCGTGCGCACGAGCCCGGCGCCGAGGAGTTGTTGCCAAAAACGATTCACGGCCACGCGCGAGGGCAACGGGTTTTTCGGGTCGATGAGCCAGCGAGCGAGATCGAGTCGGCTGGCGCGCGGGCCACTCGCGACGAGCGGCGGCAGAAACGCCGGCGTGGCCGGTTGGACGCGTTCGCCGGGTTTGTCGTACTGGCCGCGGATGAGGATGTGCGCGGGGAGCGGCTCGGGGAGCTCGCGCGCGATCAACGAGGCATCGAGGGTGAGTTCGTAGTGAACCTGCTCGGCGAGGAGGCGACGCACGGCGTGAACCTCGGGCTCCAGCGCGCCCCGCGTCGGGCCGTAGATGTAGTCGCGATAAAAATCCTCGAGCCGCTTTTTCTCGGCATCATTTTGCTGAGTGGCGGAAAGACCGAGGAGGAAAACGATGTCGTTGGGCAACGGCACCGTGGTGACATCGCGGGCATTCGACTGCATAAAGCGCACCCACGCGCTCTTGGTGAGGAGCGGATCGTCGAGGGCCTTGGCGCTCGTGCACGTCGTGCCCGCGTGATCCCACCACGCCGCGCCATCGCTTTGAGTGAGCCGTAGACCGCGGTAAGACTTTTTACTCGCGAGACCGGCGGCGAGCGCGGGAATCTCCAGTCGCGCGTAAACTCCGGCCGCTGGCATCGGCCCCACGACGACGTCGCCGTCGGCTGATGGACGCAGCGCAGCGGGATCACCCCAAACGTAGCGCTTGGTTTTTTCAGCCGAGACAAATTCAAGACTCACCGCGCGCGGCGACCGGGCGGGATCGGCGTTAACGTGCACGAAGGCGACCGCCTCTTGATTGACCACGAGCGGAGTTTCGCCGGTGGCAAACGTGAAGACCCGCTCGTTGACCGCGCCTTCGAGGCGCAAGGCGCGTTGGCCGCCGACCAAGGGGACGGCCGGACCGGAGCGCCACTCGCCGGCGGGCGCCGGCGCGCCAAAATTCGCCGCCACCGGCATATCGCCGTCCTCGGCCCAAACGACCTCGTACGTGATCGGCGCGGGCTCGGATTTTTTCTCCGGTTTATCCGCGGAGGCGTTGTTGGGCGTCGCGGGTTTTTCGGCGACGGCGACGGGAGCGGGTAACGTCATCGGCAACGTCTGGGCCCGCGCGGAGAGCGCCGCCTGCAACGGCGGCAGTTCGCGGGCGATCGCCTCGATGCGCGCTTGTTGCTCGGCGTTGGCGAGCAGAACAATCGGGCCGGGCTTAGGGATGTTTCCATCCCAACAACGGTCCGCGAGGCCTTTGAAGAACGCGCCGAACTCGTAGTATTCGCGCTGGGTGAGCGGATCAAATTTGTGGTCGTGACACGATGCACAGTTAGCCGTGAGGCCGAGCCACACGGCGGCGGTGGTGTCGGCGCGGTCCCCGGTGTTGCGCGCCTCAGCTTCGGCTTCGATGGCGCCACCTTCGGAAGTCGTGAGATGAGAGCGGTTGTAGCCGGTCGCGACGAGTTGATCGATGCGTGGCTGCGGGAGCAGATCGCCGGCGAGTTGTTCGAGGGTGAATTGGTCGTAGGATAAATTGCGGTTAAAGGCGGACACGACCCAATCGCGGTAAGGCCAGAGGTTGCGGACGTTGTCGAGGTGAAGGCCGTGGGTGTCGGCGTAGCGCACGACGTCGAGCCAGTAGCGAGCGAAGTGTTCGCCGTAGCGCGGCGAGGCGAGCAGACGCGTGACGACGCGATCGTAGGCATCGGGCGCGCGGTCGGCGAGAAACGCATCCACTTCCTGCGGCGTCGGCGGCAGGCCCGTGAGATCGAGTGTGAGACGGCGCAGCAACACCTCGCGCGAAGCCTCGGGCGCGAGCTTGAGTTTTTTATCGGCGAGCTTGGCGCCGATGAAGCGATCGATCGCGCCGTCTTTGGTTTTCGCGCCGCCGGCGGCCTTGGGAAATTCGGGACGCGTGACGGGTTCGTAAGCCCAGTGGTTTTGATAGACGGCGCCTTGCTCGATCCAGCGCTTGATCAAGGCGCGTTGCTCGGGCTTGAGCGGGAGCTTGTGCGAGTCGGGCGGCGGCATGACTTCTTCAGGGTCGTCGCTCAAGATACGTTGCCACGCTTCCGATTGGGCAAGGTCGCCGGGCGCAAAGGCGCGAATACCGTCACGCGACGCAAGCGCCTCGGCGCCTTGATCGAGGCGAAGTTTGGCTTTGCGGTGGCCGGCATCGGCGCCGTGGCAGGCGAAACAGTTGTCCGCGAGAATGGGCCGGATGTGCTCGTTGAACGAAATGTTTTCCTGAGCTCCTGCCACGCCCGCGGCAGTCGCGGTGGCCATTGCGAAACTCAAAACTAAAATGGGGCGAAGCGACGGCACGGGGTTAAACATGGAATTATAAAGCGGGAAACAATTCATGGTGCACGGCGCTGATCGAGGCGGCGATGTGATCGGCGTCCTCAATGGTGTAGAGCCAGCCAAGCGGAATGGCGACGAAGCGCCGCGTGAGTTGCTCGGTGCGCGGGAAATCTTCGGCACGGTAACCGGGCGCGGGCCAAGGTTCGATTCCACGAAACGGTGACGCACCGGGCGCATGGGCGCGGCCGTTCTTCACGTAATCGCGGTGGTACTGCGGATAAGTGCCGGTGCGTTGACCGCAGTTCACGTTGCGCGCGTCGAGCTTTTGCCGGAACGCCGTGGCCTGAGCGGCATCGGCCAAAAACAAATACAGCTCGAAGCCAAAATCGCCCGCCGGATCCGGACTGCGCCGCAACGTGAGTCCGCGCAAGCTCGCGACGCGCGTCGTGATCCGGTCGTGCAACGCCCGACAATGCGCGCGCAGCGTCTCGAGCTTGCGCAGCTGGCCGAGTGCGACCGCCGCGGTGAGTTCCGACATCCGAAATTGTCCGCCCGCAAACGCCTCGCCCGTCGCGGGACGAATCGCCGCGTGGTAAGGCCGGTAGTTGCCCAGATCGTGAAACCGGACGGCGCGTTCGTAGAGCCAACCGTCGCGTGTGACGACCATGCCGCCTTCGCCCGACGTCATGGTTTTATTCGCCTGAAAACTGAAGGTTGCGATATCGCTCCACGTGCCGACTTTGCGACCACGGTAACTTGAGCCGATCGACTGCGCGCAATCTTCGATCACGAACAGACCGCGGCGGTGCGCTTCAAGTTGGATACGTTCCATGTCGGCAGGCACGCCTTGGTAGTGAATCACCAGCACCGCCCGCGTACGCGGCGTAGTCAGGCGCGCGATCTCCGCGGGATCAAGGTTGAGCGTGTCATCGATCTCCGCCAACACCGGCCGCGCGCCGACGCGCACAATCGCCGTGAAGCACGCGATCCAACTCCACGCCGTCACAATCACCTCGTCGCCCGGCCCGATACCCGCGGCCGCCATCGCGACTTCCAACGCGCCCGTGCCGCTGCTCACCGCCAACGCGTAATCGGTACCGATGGTTTCACGAAATTCTTTTTCGAGGCGCGCCGTCATCGCGGGCGGCACCGCGGGATCGAGCCCCGCGTAGCGAAACAACGCCTTGCTCCGCAGCACCTCGAGGACGAGCGCCTCTTCTTCTACGCCGATGGCGGCGAGGCCAAGACCAGGCACAGGACGGGGACGAAGTTCAGCGTTCATCTTGGTTTCAAATCGGATTCAACACGACGTCGCGACCGCGCCGATGAAATTATCGGCTTCAAACACAAAACCAAATTCCAGCGCCACACGCCACAAGGCCTGTTGCTTCTCGCGTTCGTCGCGCGCCGTCTCGCGGTTTTCCACGGCCGTCACCGCTTCACGAATCGTCGAACACATCACGCCATAGCGCTTCATGTCCACCATGCCGCCGGGTGACATCAGCAAACACCAGTTGAGCGCGAAGCCCACGTACACGAGGTGATTCACGCCATGCGCGCGGCACAGCGCCGCCAGTTGCGGACCGTTCTCCGCGATCCCTTCGTCGCCCACCGGCCGCGCGGCCGGCGCAAAATCGAGCTGCGCAAAACCAGCCTCGACGTCGGGACGATTGTGCGGACCGACAAAAACATTTTCCGCGCGAAATGCCTCCAAGCGCTCGTAAACCGGATCCTTAGGGAGCGGCGTCACCGCGGGCGTCGGTCCCACCAAACGGGCCGCGCGCTGATATCCCGGCAGGTGCGAATAATAATCCCGCCCGCCGACCACATGAAACACGGGCAACGGCGATGCGCGCACCGCCGACAACAGCGGCGGGAATACTTCGCCCAAGATTTTTAAGGCGCGCGGATGATATTCGACGGCGCGGCGCCAGCCCGGCCATTGTCCCATCGTGCCCGCTTCCCAAGCATGCATCACGACGAGTGCGGTGTGTTGCGGTGCGATTTCAACCTCAGAGCTTTGCCAACCGCCAAAGTTTTCCGCGGGCACGTCGCGCCCGTAATCGGCGTCGAATTGCTGGTACGTGTGGGCGCGTAAGCGAAGCGGTTTCATCGGCGCGGACGTGAGATCCACCACAAGACGCCAGCGATACTAAACAACAACAGTCCGGCGATGGCGTTGATCATCGGCGGTGCCAGCGGTGACGAAGGCAAAAGCGCGCAGACGAGCAAAACCACGCCCAATAAGGCGCAGACGCCGGCCAACATCTGGTAGTCGCGCAGGCCGCCGATCGGCGCAGCGTCGTCGGCCGGCACCGGGGTGCGCAGATCGACGTCGAGTTTTTGGGCTTCGGCGCTGCGGGGATCATCGGAGCGGTAATAAAACGCCGAGATCACAAACACCAGCACCGCGGCCGACGAAGCGCTGAGCATGTTGCGTTCGTAAGCATGTCCCGGCCACAAGTCCAAGGCCATGCAACCAAACGCCGCGACAAACGCCGCCGAGCACGAAGCGATGCCCGACCACCACGGCGTTTTCCGGTAAATCATTCCCAATAACACCGGCATCATAAAACCTGGGCCGGTCATCGAATAATATTTGAGCCCAAAATCAAAGGCTCCGCCGGTGCGTGCGATGAACATCGCCGCGACGATGCCCAGTACGCCGATCACGAGCATCGTGAGCTGCGCGACGTGCATCTGATGTTTATCCGTCGGCACCGACAGGCCGAAGCGGCGACGCAGCGGTACGTAAATGTCGCGCGTCGTCGTGGCCGCGAGCCAGTTGAACCCATCACTCGCTTGCCCGAGCGTCGCGGAGAGAATCGCAGCCACCACAAAACCGATCATGCCGTGCGGCAGTAACAGCATCGCGAGACTCACAAACGCCGTTTCCTCGGGCGCCTTTACGCCCGGCCACATGGCGGCGAGATCAGGAAAAATCACCCGCGCGCCCATCACGGGCACGATCCACAACAACGGCCCTACAACGGAAAGCCCCGCGCAGAGGAGCGCCATTTTACGCGCTCCTTTTTCATCAGGTACGCTCTGGTAACGCTGCACCTGCCACCAAGCGACATTGTAGCCGAGGAGCACGTTGATCGCGTAGCTAAACAAAAACCACGGCTGCGCCGCCTGCCCTTGCACGGTGAGCATCTCCGCCGGCACGTCTTGAACCATCTTGGCCAAACCCGCGCCAATCCCTTCGCCGCCGCCGAGGTAGCGGAACGTCACCGGAAAAATCAGCACCGAAGTCACCAAAATGATCACGCCCTGAACCGCGTCGCTCAAAACCGCCGCCCAAAGTCCACCGATCACCGTGTAAAGAATCATCACGACTCCGACGGTGAGCATCGTGAGTTCGAGTCCGCTGAATTCAAACCCGAGCACCAGATGCGCTTCTTTGGAAAACCCCAGCGCTGTGGCGACGAAGATACAGAGCACATAAAGCCCCTGCCCGATGCCGATGATCTGGGGCACGATCGCCGTCACGGTGTAAAAATACGTCGTCGACGGTGAAAAGCGCCGCGTGAGAAATTCTAGCGGCGAGTTGATCCGCGCGCGCCGCCAACGTCCCGCGAAATACCAAGCACCGATGAGATAAGCCCACGCGGCCGAGGTGAAAATCAAAGCCGCCCCGATGCCGTTTTTATAAGTAAAGCCGGCCGCCGCGACGAACATGAAGGCCGAGAAACCCGAAACCCAGTTGGAAACACCCGCGAGAAACCACGGAATTTTTCCTCCGCCCTTGAAGTAATCATCCGTGTTTTGATTTTTGCGCGCCGAGTACCAGCCGACAAAAATCACGATCCCAAAATACAGCGCGATGAGCGCGTAGTCGTAGGCGTTGACGATATTCAGGTGAAGCATCGCGTTTAAATTTTAAAAGGTAAGCACGGGCACCTCAGCCGTGGTGATGAGGGTCATTTTGATTGCGCGGCCCAAGTGCGTGCCGCTGACGCGCCAGCCGTTTGAGGTGCGCTCTGCGACTAGCGCGCTCGACGAAGAACCCGTCGGCGCGGCGGTGCTGACGGTGATGAATTCATGGTCGAGCGCGGATGCACTTTCGACTTCGCCGAAGGGATGAACCCCCTCGGCCTCGGGCAAGTCCAACTTGCCCGCGCGCACCGTGATGGTGCCCACCCCGCTGGCGGTCGCGGTGAGTCGCGCGCCCGGCCGTTGCGTCGTAAACGAGCGATCATTCGCTACGACCCGACCTTGATCGTCGTCGTTGAACGCCTGAAAACGCGCCTGCACCGGCAGCGGGGTTCCGGCGAGGTTCACGCGGTCGAGCACGATCAGCACATCGGGTTTCAAGAAAACAAGCGTGCGCACAACGCGGCGCACCTGCGGCAACACGAGTTGATACGCCTCGGTCGCGTCGCTGGTGACGCTCATCCAGCTCGGCCCAGTGCGAAAATCGCGCACGTGCGCCCACGCCCAAGATGCGTTCGTGCCTTCGCGGCCGTCGTGATAGTGATGCCCCTTGCCGCCGATCAGCAGCGCGGAGTGAGCTTCGGTCTGGCGGAGCAACCAGCGCGGATGATTGGGAATATACGCAGCCTTGAACGGATCGTGAAAGAGACGTTCCCCATAGGCTTTGAAGATGACGCTGTTGCGGTCCGCGTGTTCGTGATTAGCCGGACCACCGCTGCGCAACGCCACCACGCTGTCTGCGACTGCCCAACCCGTGCGCGAAATCACCAGGCCGTTGGTCAGATTTACGTCCAACAATTCCGGCCCCGGCGCAGCGAGCGCGGCATCAGGCCGGAACCACACCGCGGCCGGCCACAATTCCAAACTCCCGATCGTGCGCGCCACCTGATCCGACAACGGATCCGCGTGAACGCGGCCGACCCACGAAGCGATGGACGTGTCGATCGCGGTTCCCGAATCGCCGAAATTCACCAAGCCCTTGGCCGGATCGATTTCGCCCTTCGGCACCGCGGTGTATTCCTTTTTCTCCTTCGCATTCACGTAAACCGCGCCGGCCGTGGGCATCGCGAGACTGAGCGCATAACGCACGGTGCCGCGGTAATTGATCAGGCTGCGCTGATCGATCCCCAGTCGGCGGTATTGCGCCTCGGCGAACAAAATCAGGTGAAGCGTCGTGTAACCCCAATAGCCCGCGCCTTCGTCGAAACTGCCGTCGCTACCGTACATCGTCGCAAACGACTGCGCGCTCTGTTGCGCCAACTCGAGCCAACGCGCCGCATCGGGATGACGGCCTTGCAGACAAATCGCCGCGAGCCCGAGCGCGCACGTGGGAATGATTTTGAGATTCGTGGCGTTGAGAATCAGCGGCCAACGCGAGAGGTCCATTTTCCCTGGGAATTTTTCCGCCGGGTCCATCGACCAGCCGCGCACGCGATCCGGGTACTTCATGCCGTAGAGCGAGAGAAAACACGCAGGGGCTCCTTTGGTCGCGATCTGCTCTTCCATCGCCACGCGCTCAGCGGCGCTCAATTCCGCACCCAGCCAGTCGAGCGCGAGGCAAAACGCGATGGTCGTCTCCGGCGCACGTTGCAAGCCGATGACCTGCGTGCCGCCCTCGAGAAAATAATCCCACGCCGCGTACGCGCTCAGCCGTTGAATCGCCAAGCGCGCGAGGGCGAGTTCGCGTTTTTCACCCGTGAGCGCAAAAACCAACGCGGCGTGCTCGAGAATGCCGCGTGCCTTGGATTGATCCATGATGTGATCGGTGAGCTTAATCTCGTCGCGCAAAAACCGCTCTTCGGCGGCGAGATCGCGGCCAAAAAGTTTGGCGCGTAACGTCGCGAAACGCGGCAGTTCCAGATTCGCGCGGATGTGCGGTATATCCGCGCGGTCAAAAAATAAACCGCTCGTCGGTGCGGGCGCCGGCGCCGAGACCGGCGTTGCCGCCACAACGGAATTAGACCGATTGAGCGCGCAGACACCGGCGAGCGCAGTGGCGGTTTTGAGGAAGGAGCGACGCGTGGACATGGTAATTTAAATTTTAAACCGTGATCACCGGTGCGCCGACGCTGGCAGCGGTGAGCGTGATTTGAATTTTTTGGCCCGCATGAGTGCCGCTCACGCGCCAGAAGCCGGCGGTGCGTTCGATCGCAAGTGCACCGTGCTCGGAGCCGGTCGGTCGCGCGGAACACACGGTGAGGATTTCATGATCCAGCGCAGGCGCGTCCGCGATCTCCGCAAACGGATAAATGCCGTCTTTCTCTTCGAGCTTAAGTCGATCCACCCGTACGACGCGGCCGGTAGCCGGCGCGATGCGGGCGAGCAGCGACGCGTGAGGACGCTCAATGCGGAACGTGTCTCCGGCGGCGAAAACCTTGGCGGCATAATCTTCGTGATTAACCTGAAAACGCACCTGCACGGTGGCGGGATTTTTTGTCAGCACGACGCGGTCGAGGAACACGACGATGTCAGGCTTGAGAAACACCAACGTGCGTTGCACGCGGGCGACGTCGGGGTTCACGAGTTGATAGGCGTCGGTCGCGTCACTGGTGACACTCATCCAACCAGCGCCCGTGCGGTAATCGGACACGGTGGCGACGGCCCACGAAGCGTTCGTGCCCTCGCTGCCGTCGTGATAGTGATGGCCCTGGCCGTTGATGAGCACGGCGGTATGCGCCTCAGTCTGGCGGAGCAGCCAACGCGGATTGGTGGTCACGTAGGCGGCGCGGAACGGATCGTGCAGGAGGCGTTCGCCGTAGGCTTTGAAAATGACGCTGTTGCGGTCGGCATGTTCGTGGTTGCCGGGACCGCCGCTGCGCAATGCGAGCACGTTATCCTGCGCCTGCCAGCCCGTGCGCGAGACGACGATGTCGTTGGCCATGCGATGATCGAGCAACGCCGCCTCGGGCGCCGCTGCTTTCGCCGCCGGATCGTACCAGACGAGGCCGAATATCGATTTCGCTTCACCGATGTCGCGCGCGACGAACTGCGCGACCGCGTCGCCCTGCGTACGAGCGATCCACGCCGCGACGGAGACATCGACCGCGCCGTTGGCGTCGCCGTGATTCACGATGTCAAACGCCGGTTTCACCATCGGCATCGTGTAGCCTTTGACGTGGGTGAAGTCCGTGACTTTGCGGTGGTCGTCGATCGTGGGCATCGTCATCATCAGCGCGTAGCGCACCGAGCCCGGGTAGTTGATCAACTGCCGGTCATCGATGCCCTGCGTGCGCCACAACACCTCGGCAAACAGCGCCATATAGAGCGTCGTGTAGCCCCAATAGCTCACGCCCTCATCGTAGCAACCGTCGCTGCCGTACATCGTAGAAAAGGCCTTCGCGCTCGAGCGAGCGAGTTCGAGCCAACCCTCGGCCTCGGGCCGACGACCGCGAAAATAACACGCCGCGATCCCCAGCGACGCGGTGGGAATGATTTTGAGATTGGTGGAGTTGAGAATGAGCGGCCAACGCTTCAGGTTGATGTGACGAAATTCATCGACCTGGCTGCGCGGATTCCAGCCCCAGCCTTGAACGCGGTCGGGATACTTCATCCCGTAAACGGCGGCGCGACACGCCGGCACACCCTTGGCCAACACGGCTTGCTCGACGGCCTCGCGTTCACTGGCGGTCACGTCGTCGCCGAGCCAATCGAGCGCCATGAGCAACGCCACGGTGCCTTCGGTGGCACGTTGCATCCCGAGAATTTGCCGGCCGCCCTCGGTGAAACTGTCCCATTCCGGATAATCCACCATGCGCTGCATCGCGAGTTTCGCGAGCGTGAGCTGAGCCGGATCGCGGTTCACCACATAAATAAACGCCGCGCGCTCGAGAATCCGCTGCGCGCGCAACAGGTCGATCACGTGGTTGTTCAACCGAAGCTTGTTTTCGAGAAAATCCGTGTCGGCCTTCACATCAGCCTGCAACTGGGTTTGCCAAAACTCCGCGAAACGTGGATCGCCGGCGTTGGCGCGGATGCGCGGTAAATCCGCCGCATCGAAGAGCAACCCACGGCCAGCGACGCGCGTGGCTGCCTTGGCGGTGCGGCCCACCGGCGACTCGGCGCCGGCAACATTTAGCCGCACCAGCGGCAACGCGGCGGCGAACAAGGTGGTCGATTGCAGAAAAGCGCGGCGCGAGGTAGGCATGGGGTGGTGCTCTGTAGCCGACGCGCAACCAGCTGCGCCTCGGTCACGAGCAAAGTAAGTCAGGCCGCGGCCCTGTCATGGCCAAAAATACGGCCGCACTGGAAATTTTACGGAATAATCAAACCCCGGCGTGATACCGCGCGATGGCGACGGCAGCGTAACTACCGATTTCATCACCGAGCACCGCAGGAACTACAGTGCAGACCTGCGCGCTCTGGGGCAAAGCCTCGCGTTGCAGCGCCGCCTGCATCGCCGGCGCGATGAAGCGCTCGCAACGCGCGTAAATGCTCCCGATCACAAAACGCTCCGGGTTGAGCACATCGACGAGCAACGCGAGCGCTTCGCCCAATTTTTCACCGACGTCGCGCCACAGCTCGAGCGCGAGCGCATCGCCCGCCGCCGCGGCTTCACCGACGAGGCGCGCAGTGAGTTCTGCCGGCGGCACGGACTGCAACACGCTTTTACCAGAAAAACTCGCCACGCGCCGCCGTGCGAGTTGCGCGATGCCACCGCCGGAGCAGAAGCCCTCGAACGAGCCTTTTTTGTTATAACCGAGCGGTCCATCCGGCGCGAGACGCAGATGACCGACTTCACCGGCGTTGCCGTTGGTGCCTTCAAACAGACGGCCATCGAGAATCAGGCCGGAGCCCATGCCCGTGCCCATCGTGAGGAAAACCATATTCCGACACCCGCGCCCGGCGCCAAACTGCCACTCGGCGAGCGCGCAGGCGTTGGCGTCGTTCATCAAAAACGCCCGGCACCCAAAGCGCGCCGTCAACTCCGCGCAAATCGCGATGCGGTCCCAGCCGGGGAGATTGGGGGGCGACAAAATCAATCCCTGCGTCGCATCGAGCGGCCCACCGCACGACACGCCCAACACCGTCGCAGGCGTCGGCTGCAATTTGGCCACCTCGGCGTAAATCCGCGTGAGCGTTGCCTGAACATCCGTCGTCGCCCAACGCGCCACTTCACGCACGCGGGTCGGGCCGTCGGGAATGCTCACAGCGCACTTGGTGCCGCCGATATCGATACCGATAAAATTCGTCATGGGGTGGTCTTGGGTGTGACTCGTGCTTTGAAGCCTAGACTCGCGCTGGCAAGCCGCTTTCTCTCCCTTTGCTTCTGCCGCTCCACGCTCCTTCCCTACTCCATGAAAACTTTTTTCCGTTTCACTATCCTCGGGTTTGCGCTGCTGAGTCTGACCGCTTGTGGCAAGCGTGAGACGAAGGTCGAGGCGGGCAACCGCACGCAATCGATCCACATCGGCAATCTCGGCGAACCCAACGATCTCGATCCGCACATTCCCGACAGCCAAAACAGCGCGGCCGTGGTCATGGCGTTTTTCGAGGGTCTCACCCAATACGATCCGAAAACCAGCCAGCCCGTGCCCGCCGTCGCCGAGCGCTGGGAAGTCGCCGCGGATAATCTCACGTGGACCTTCCACCTGCGGCCCAACGCAAAATGGTCCAACGGCGATCCGGTCACCGCGGGCGATTTTGTTTTCGCCTTTCAGCGCATGCTCTCACCGAAGCTCGGCGCCGAATACACGTACATGCTCTTCGCGCTAAAAAACGGCGAAGCCTTCAACACGGGCAAAATCACCGACCCCGCTCTCATCGGGGCGCGCGCCGCCGACGCCCACACGCTCGTCCTCACGCTGGCGCATCCCGTGCCGTACTTGCCTTCGATGCTCTGTCACACGTCGTGGTATCCGCTCCACCGCGCCACGATTGAGAAATTCGGCGCATGGGACCAGCGCGGCACCGCATGGACGCGCCCGGGCAATCTCGTCGGCAACGGCTACTTCACGCTCACCGAGTGGAAACCCAACCAATACGTGCGCGGCACCAAGAGCGCGACGTACTGGGACCGCGCGGCGGTGAAGCTCAACGAAGTCTTCTTTTACCCCATCGAAAGTGAAGACGCCGAGGAACGCACGTTTCGCTCCGGTCAACTTCACGTCACCAACACGATCCCGATCTCCAAAATCGCCGTCTACAGCAAAGACCATCCCGAACTATTTCATCCCGAATTATTTCTCGGCACCTATGCCTATCGTTTCAACGTCACGCGCCCTCCGTTCAACGACGTGCGCGTGCGACGGGCGTTGGCGATGGCCATCAATCGCGAGCAAATCGTGCGCGACGTGAGCCGCGGCTATCAGGTCGCCGCCGGCCATTTCAGTCCGCCCGGCATCGCGGGTTTCACTGCTCAAGCCCAGGTGCCTTACGACTTAGCCGCGGCGCAAAAACTTCTCGCCGAGGCTGGTTTTCCTGGTGGCGCCGGTTTCCCGAAAGTCGAAGTTCTCATCAACACCAACGAAGGCCATCGCCTCATCGCCGAGGCGATCCAGCAGATGTGGCGCAAGGGCCTCGGCATCGAGGTCGGCGTTTATAATCAAGAGAGCAAAGTCTGGGCGACGTCGATGCGCTCGCTCAACTACGACATCGCGCGCTACGCTTGGATCGGCGACTACCTCGACCCGAGCACATTTCTCGACATCATGGCGAGCGACAGCGGCAACAATCAGACCGGCTGGAAAAACGCCGAATACGATCGCTTGCTCGATGCCGCGAAAACCACCGCCGATCCCGCGCAGCGCTACGCCTATTTTCAGCGCTGCGAGGCGATTCTCGCCGAGGAATGTCCGCTCGCCCCGATCTATTTTTACAGCCGCAACAACCTCCGTTTAACGAGCGTCAAAGGCTGGTACGGCAACCTCCTCGATTTCCATCCGCTCAAGGGCGTCACGCTCGAAGCGGACGCGAAATAGATCGGAGCGCTGACGCGCGAGGCGTTTAGCCTCCGATTAAATTTTCTGTGATCAGAGCTTCAACGTGAGTTGAAAGTTATAGCTGATCGGTTGTTTAAGAGCAAAAGAGATAGGTACCGTTTCACGTGCCGGTGATAGATAATCCCCGCCCAAGGGACGCAGCGCCGACGCGGTCTGAGCGATTGAGGAATATTGAGGCCCTCGATCGTTGAGCAGATTATTAATGACGAGATTCGCCTGCAATTCACGACGGTTTTTAAAACGCCAAGTGTAGCTCATCGTGGTGGTCACGATGTAGTAGTCCTCTGGAGTATAGACAGGCGTGTAAGCATCGACATTGGGGTTATCAATTGCAGTGAGCGGATTAGCCGGGTTCACGATGGTATCTGAACCGCGGGAGCCGATGATTTGCTTATCGCGCCAGCGAACGCCGGCACCGAAACGGAGGCCTTTGAGCTTGGTAGCTTGGAGGGTATAATCAGCAAAAACGTTCATCACGGGTTGGTCTTGGCTGCGACGTTTGCCGTCCACGATATTTTGGCGGAAGGCCACGATGTTATTGTATGCATTGGTAGCGTTGGTCGCATCAGGTGAACGTTGGTTAACGGGAATCGAGGTGTCCACGCTCGCGACGTTAGTGGTGGAGATCAGCACGCCGGCGTCGCGAGCGATCTGTTTGAATAGTTCAGCATTTTTATCGATGTAAGCCTTCACGTCAGGATACAGGTTCGACTCGTAGACTTTCGGGAAACTAAGGCTACCCGTGAGACGGAAGGCTTTGGAAGGATTGTACACGACTTCAAATTCCAGACCGTCACCGGAGCGGGTTCGGATGTCGCGATATTGCACCGGGAGCAAGCCGGCGCCGCGGATGTTGCCACCCACCGGGCTCTGATCGCCTACAATGTTGGAGTTATATAGGGTGTTGAAAAAATTCGGACCATCCTGAGAGATCGCGCCGTTAATCTCTTCGGTTTGATAATAGGTGAAATTGAGGTTGAGTCGATTTTGCAGCAACTCCATGCGCAGACCGTAGTCGACGCCCTTCGAAACCGTGGGGTCAAGCTGACGGCCATCAATGCGTACGATACTGCCGGGGGGATTGAAGGTTTCCGCATAGTTGATCGAGGGATTGAACCACGTCGCCAAATGAAGCACGGAGCCGACGGAGCGAGTGATCTGGCTGCCTTTCACGGGAGGCGGGTTAAAGTCGTCTTTAAAGCGATCGTTAGCGTAGAGCGGATCGCGGTCGCCGTTAGGAGCGAGCCGGGGCCGAATCGCGGCCTCAAGAGCTGGCCCCACCGGATTACCGGAGGCGTCTCGTTGTCGATAGGTCAAACCAGCATAATCGACTGGCGGAGCCGAGCGCATGATCCGGTAATCACCACTCCAATTGAGCGGATAGTCACCTTTGTCGAGTTGTTGCCTTGTCTGAAAATTAAAGGAGTCGTAGCGGACCGCACCCAAGACAATAAGACGATTCTTGAAGAACTTCGCGTTGATGGAACCGAGCAAGTATTTGAAATTGGAGGTATTGATGGCCTCCGTGTCGCGCCGTGAGATGTCGATTACCCACTTCGGCTGCATAGTGGTGTTCGTTCCAGTGTTGGGATCAATGTAACCGATGGTGCCAAGGGCAATGTCGGGGATAGGCCGACTGCTCTGGTTCCAGTAGCGGCGAATGCGCACGTTCTGCGTGGCTGGCGTCGAAAGAAAACCCCAAACACGTTGATCGGAGCCCTGCGCGAGGCTCAGATAACGGTAGGTCGACGTGTCGCGACCTTCATTAATACCACCAAGGGTGTTGAAGGCAAAATTACCCCACCGCGTATCGAGCACATAGGCGGCAGCACCGCGAATATTGTTATAATCAAAAGTACGGAAGCCGCGCATCAACTGGCCGTCGCCGTAGGGCTGAAGAAAATTTGGGTTACTGCGGCCGTCAGGGGTTACGCGATTGATGTCGATGTAGGTGTTATTACTGCTGCGGTTTTGCTCCCCGTTGATGAACGAGTTGGCGCGGTTAAGGTCAGCGGCGACCTCAAAATAAAAATTACCCAGCCGTTGATTGAGGGTAAACTGCACGTCCTTGAAACGTTGCTGAAGGATGGGAGCATCCGGAGAGATTGTGAACTCCTCTGATGGCGGACGGAAAAAAGAATTAGCGATCGCTATATCGTAGCGATTGCTGGGGATATTGACCGCGTGCAGGAGCGTGGCGCCAGCACTATTGAAGGCCGGTAGCGTGCCCTGCACAAAGCCGCCGATCGGCGTGGTCGTGCTGTTGCCGCCCGGTAAGGTGATAGGATCGTTTTGGTAATTGATAATCGCCTTGGATGCACCGAACGGATCATAGACAAAATAATTGGCACCTCGCCGACTAATACCGAGCGCATTGGCATTAGTCGGCAGCGTGGTCGCGGCCACGGGCGCGTTGAATACCGTCTTGCCGTCCCACCCAGAGAAACGGTCGTCGAGCGTGGTAAAGCCCGACTGGCGGGAATTAATGCCATACTCACCCTCTAAGCGGATTTCGGTGTTGGCGTAGGGCTTAAAAGTCGAAGTCAGAAACGCGGCCTTGCGGCGGTCGAAATCCTTGAGTCGCCAGCCGTCGCTATCGCCCCAGACCGCGGCAGCGCGGAGAGCAAATTTTTGATTCAGCCGCTGATTCACATCAAAAGTCGCTCGGTAATTACGCCAGGATCCAACACTGAGTTGGACCGCTTCAAACGAGCGATTGGTCTGGGCGCGCTTAGTCGTGGAAGAACTCACCCCACCCAGTGAGCCATTGCCGAACAAGATGGAATTCGGACCGCGCCCAAAGTCGTAGCGCTCAAGATTGTAGCTATCGCCGTTGTTAAATTGCGGGAAAAAATTTCGTTGAGCCCGACCCGCACTCGTCCCTCGGATGGTGTAATTCACTGGGGAGGCGAAAAAATTTTGCTGGCCGTTATCGACGTTGAGCGTGCTGCTCGTCGCCCACTCGGCGGCAGCTTGGAGGTCCGTGATACCAAGCGCATCGATGAATTCTCGCGTGATGACGGAGTAGGCCGCGGGCGTGTCGCGCAGGTCACTAGCGAGGCGACCGCCTGCCAGCGAACCGGCGGCAGCAAAGCCGTTGTCCTTATCCGTGCTCACCTCAAAAGGCGTGAGTACCACCGCATCGTTCGGAATCTTTTTTTCCTCAATTTCCTTCTTTGGCAGAACCGTCGAGGTCGCCTGCCCATAAAACGTCGCGGGCAACAGGAGTACTAACCATAAGACGTTCAGGGTCGGGCGCACGGCAGGAGTCGATGCAGTAATTTTCATAGTAGGGTACACACAGCGGACGCTTGGGCGCCGCATTGCGCTAGAGATTTGAGGGTGGGGTTATGACAAAGAGTTCAGCCCACAAAAACCGTGTCGAGGCGAAACCTTCAGCGAGGGCTCAGATTATCGGCACTAAACAAAATAGTTCCCGCAGTATCGTGGAGTCGCAGCGACAGCCTCACGCCTTTTCCACTCGGCCGCACCTCGCCCGACAGAAAACCACCGAAGCCAGTGCGCAAGAAACGGTGCGCGGGGCGCGGGGTTTTTTCGTCCCAGCCGCCCGCGTGCGCGTTGCTCGCAGCGCCCACGCTCCACTCTTCGATGCCTGTCGCAGCATCGCGCGACACGTACTGCCAATGCCGATCGCCTGTGATCACGGTGAGGTTATTGTACCGCGCGAGGAGCTCGCGGATTTTTGCCCCTTCGACTGCGTAACCGGTGTTCGAATAATTATCATCCTTCGCCGCCCGATCCGGGCCGACCATCGGCGTCGGCGTGATCACGATGCGAAAGGTCGCATCGGAGGCGGCGAGCGAGCGCTCGAGCCAAGCGATCTGCTCCGCGCCCAAAATCGTCGGCGTCTGCGTGCGATCGTGTTCGCGCGTACTGCGGAAATCGCGGCCCTCTAGGAGCCACACTTCAATGTGACGCCCCCAGCGCACCGTGCGGTAAGGCGGCTCAGAAGGCGCGGTTTGTTCACGAAATGTCCGCAGCCCGTCGGCAAACGTGAAATCGCCCGTCCGCGCGCCGGGATGCGAATCATCCGTGAGCGTGTCGTGGTCGTCCTTCATAAAAAAACTCCCCACTTGTCGGTGAAAATCCCGCAGCGTCGGCAGACTATACATCCGCGCCCAATGGTAACGTGCGAGTTCGAGCGTGAGCGCGTGGACGGGACCGTGATCGTAGTATAAGGCGTCGCCGGTGTTGACGAAAAAATCGGGCTTGAGCGTGAGCATTGCCGGATAAATCGCAAAACCATCGGGCCGGTCGCGGTCTTCGTATTGCTGGCAACTCATGACGCAAAACTTCGCGCACACTTCGGCCTTCGCTTCGGGCGCGGTGACAAAACCGCCCGTCGTCGTGCTGGTCGGAGCCGCGTCGACGCGCGCGCGGTCTTCAACAACGATTTCGTAACGCGTCGCCGGCGTGAGCGCGCTGAGCGCAAACGTCGCCGTAAAATCACGCGCGGGATCGACGTCGCGCCACGCGGTGGAAGACCACGCGTTTTGCCCAGCGCGGCGGTAGCGTACGCGCGTTTGGCCGGGCGCGCCGACGGCGGCGCCGCGGATCGAGCCGAGATCAGCGCCCGTGGGAAACGTGATCACGGGGCGGCCATTAGGATACGCGGCGTTGTCGCGTAGGCGGAGCACTTCACCCGTCGTGCGATCGAAAATTTGTGTAATCGGCAAAGGCCGGTCATCGTCCGCGCGCTCAGCGTCGCGCGTGATCCGCGTCCACACGGTAATCCCCGTGGCAGAGGGCTCGGTGAGTTTGAAGCCCGTAGCTTGGTGCGCTCCGACCGTAGCCACTAGGGCGCCGAATAATAACAAAAACGAGACGGAGCGGCGGAGACACATGGAGGAAAAGTTTACGCAGGCTGGGGTTTGGTGGAAGTCGGACGTTCGACCTTTACGCCGAGATCGCGCAATTTCGAGCGCAACGTGGCGGTGTCGACTTGTTGCACGGGCACATCGCTTCGCAGCGCCATCGCCGCGGCGACGCCGGAGGCCTCGCCGAGCGTCATCCAGACCGGTTCCATGCGGATCGAAGTCATCGCGATGTGGCTCGCCGAGCAACAGACCGGGACGAACAAGTTGCGACATTCGCGGGCGGTGGGCGTGATCGCGCGATAAGGAATTTTGTAAATACCGCGGTGCGTTTCATCGAGATAGAGCATCGAGTAGTCGCCGCCTTGGAGCGCGATTTTTCCGTCGGTCGGGTGCATC
>Ga0214919_10004664_pt1 | contig 19894 bp, 17 predicted proteins | sample LL1503_MetaG_FD_177994 | JGI IMG/M metagenome (GOLD analysis project Ga0214919, IMG submission 177994) | Freshwater microbial communities from Lake Lanier, Atlanta, Georgia, United States - LL-1503 | ecosystem: Environmental > Aquatic > Freshwater > Lake | place: USA: Georgia | collected...
CAACCTTCATTGTTTTACTTGGCCAGGTGCGATCAGCTAAGCCAGCATTATTTGGAAATGGATTAAATGGGGCGTACCGCGATATTGGCATTGCCGATTTACTTTGTTCTGGAAAGTTACTCATTTTTTATTTCTCCTCGTCGGTTAAAAGTGGTCTACCGGTGTGACCAACCTCCGCGACGAGGGGACCGGTTACTTGGCCCCGCCGCGGCAGGTAAGAAGGAGTGATGACAGGCGTAATGAAGTAAGTGATGCGCAAACACCTGTGATTAACATGGTTAAAGGTTAACTCACCTTTAAGAAATTAACCAAATTTATCTCTAAAACTCATTTTAATTACCGCTTAAAGTGCTTATTCTTATCAAATGTCGATTCAGGCAAATAAGCCTTACTCCGCTCCCCGTCCATCTGAGTATGCACCGATACCTAATCCAATTTTTCGAAAAAGTTGGTTTGGTGATTCAAATCTGCCCGGCCCTAATCCACTTCTTTCAGATTTTATTACTGCAACTTTCATGGTTAACACGCCAAAGTTTTTGCTCAAAATGCAACGTAAGTATGGTGATTACTGTTCATTCTTTTTATCTAGAAGATTATTTATTGGCCTCTTCTCCCCGATTGGTGTGCATGAAGTAACTGTTGCTCAGCAACATAACTTTGTTAAGGGAGTTGGCTTCGCCAGAATGCGCAAGGTTTTAGGTGAAGGCTTACTAACAAATGAGGAGCCAATTCACTTAGCTCACCGAAGAATGATGCAGCCACCATTTCATCATGGAAATCTTGATTCGTATGTTGCGATTATGCACAATCTTATTAATGAGCACACAAATAATTGGCGTTCTAAATCAAGTATTGATCTAGCGCCGGAGATGATGGCGCTCACACTTGAAATCGTCTCCCGCTGTCTGTTTGGCTTAGATTCCCATCAATACACCGAAGCTATTGCCGAATCAATGGAGGTCGCAATTGATCGTATTGAGCGAACTATGCTTCCGGGCCTTGAAAGATTTGATAAATCTGCAATTAAATACTTTAAAGAGTTTGAGATCGCATCAGATCGCTTAGTCGATATTGCCGAGGCGATTATTAATAAGAGGTTAGAGAGTAAAGAAAAGAAGGATGATGATTTACTTGGAATTCTGCTACAAATGCGGGATCAAATCTCAGTTGATCATATCCGTGATGAGGTTTTGACTTTAATTTTAAGTGGCCATGAAACTACTGCAAATGTGATGAGTTGGGCATTTTCATACCTTTCAAAAAATCCAAAGGTTAGAAAAGATTTGGAGAATGAAGCAGATCGGGCAGGTTGGATAAAAGAAAATCGAAGTCCAACCTACCAAGAGTTAGAGGTGAGTTCACCAATTGCCTCTGCGGTTTTGCAAGAGACAATGCGCCTTGCTCCCCCAGTTTGGGTGGCACCAAGAATTGCCACCATTGATTGTGTAATTGATGGAATTAAGATTCCAAAGGGCGCACATGTTTTGCTTAGCCAGTATGTAACACATAGAAATCCACGTTATTTTCCGAATCCAGAGGAATGGAAACCAGAGCGATGGCAAAATATGGAGTTTGAAAAATCATTACCAAAGGGTGCTTACTTTCCATTTGGTGGCGGAACGCGAAAGTGTTTAGGTGAGTACTTTGCACTTGCTGAAGCTCGATTAATTTTATTAATGGTTGCAAAAAACTTTAAGCTAGATGGTTCATTTCCTAAAGCTCAGCCTCGGGCCACATACCGGCCAAAGGGAGCGGTTAAAAATAAGGTTACAACTCGCTAATTAGAGTGAAAAAGATGGGTACTCATCAGTTACTAATAGAAGTGCGTATCCATATAAACGGTTCCAATACGCAATCACCTTAATAACCTCTTCAGCCTTATCCTCTGGATAAATACCATTTCTTACCACTGAAAACCATGCAACAACAGTTAATGCCAATCCATAGATTGCATAAATCAATCCGAGTATGAAAAGTGGAATAGCTAGGAACCATTTAACTAATGGCATCCAAGGGGTAAGTTTTTTCCCGCCATCTATCTCTGGATATACCAATCTCACATGTGGATTAGCCTCAATTGAAGGATACTCATCTGTAAGAACTAAAACATAAGCACATAATCTGGTATTTAACTCAAGCAATGATTTATTAAAAGCTAATACATATGATGGATAAACATTTCTAAATAGTAAGGAAAGCACAGTTGGTAGTACTAGAAAACCTCCCGCTGCTGCCATCATTCCGCCAGCAAACTCAGAAAAGCTTGAAACAAAGATAATTACCGGCAGGGCTAAAAAGATTCTAAATAAAGCGGTGTTTTTATCCCGATGATCTAGATCAACATGAATTTCAGTAAGTATTTGATTATTCATGGGGTTGAGCATACCTATAGAACCGGTAAATACCGGTTTAATTCGTAGGCACTGACCTGCTTTCGATACTCATCCCACTCAGTTCGCTTATTGCGTAATACATACTCAAACACATCATCACCTAATGTTTTCTTTACTAATTCACTCTTCTCCATTGCACTAATCGCCTCCGCTAAATCTGTAGGCAGGGCTGTCGGATTTGAATCCTCTTTTAATTCATACTTGCCCTCAACGCCAGCAAGACCAGCAGCAATAATTACCGCAAATGCTAAGTATGGATTGCAGGCAGAATCAGGTGATCTAACCTCAATTCGAGTTGATGCTTCTTTTTTCGGTTTATAGGTTGGAATACGCACCATCGCATTGCGATCAGTTTGTGCCCAGGTTGCAAATGCTGGTGCTTCCCCACCTCCACTTAATCTCTTATATGAATTAACCCATTGGTTTGTAATAGCGGTTATCTCTGGTGCATGTTTAATAATTCCGGCAATAAAGGATCTGCCAACTTTAGATAATTGCATTGGTGCACCCGCCTCATAAAATGCATTCCTCTCTCCTTCAAATAAAGAGATATGAGTATGCATTGCAGAGCCTGGATGATTGGTAAATGGCTTTGGCATAAAGGAGGCAAAAAATCCTTGATCTAACGCCACCTCTTTAATTACATGTCTAAATGTCATGATGTTATCCGCTGTCGATAATGCATCGGCATAGCGAAGATCAATCTCCTGCTGACCTGGTGCGCCTTCATGGTGTGAGAACTCAACTGAAACGCCCATCGCTTCAAGTAATGTAATTGCTTGACGACGGAAATCATGGCCAACCACTGATGGTGTGTGATCAAAGTAGCCAGCAGAATCAACTGGTACCGGCATCTCCCCTGCCTTTGGTTCATCTTTGAATAAGAAGAATTCAATCTCAGGATGTGTGTAACAGGTGTAACCAAGCTTTGCTGCTTTTTCTAATGTTTGTCGTAAAACTCTTCTCGGATCAACTGATGCTGCGCTGCCATCTGGCATGGTGATATCGCAAAACATTCTGGCTGCTCCTGGCGATTCAGTGCGCCAGGGCAAGATAGAAAAACTTGCTGGATCTGGTTTTGCCAACATATCTGCTTCAGTAACACGAGCAAAACCTTCAATGGCAGAGCCATCAAAACCAATCCCTTCGGCAAAGGCATTTTCTAATTCAGCAGGTGCGATTGCAACAGATTTTAAAAATCCTAAAACATCGGTAAACCAAAGCCGAACAAATCGAATATTGCGCTCTTCTAGGGTGCGCTGCACAAATGCTTGTTGCTTACTTAAATCACTTGGGGAGGTCATGAGGATATTAAAGCCTTAGATGATTACGGCTATGTTAAATGTAAAAAATACCCAAAATTATGCGGGATTAGATAACGAAAAACTCCGAAGAATCTACATTTGTCCTGGCTGGCACGCTCTTAGTAACCACTAGGTTGGCATTAATTCGAACGCCATCGCCAATATCAATATCTCCTAATACCTTTGCACCAGATCCAATCACTACATTATTTCCAATAGTTGGATGGCGCTTACCAGCATTATTACTGCGAGCGCCCAGTGTCACATCATGATAAATCATCACATCATCACCAACTACAGCAGTTGCACCAATTACAACCCCCATACCATGATCAATAAAAAATCTACGGCCAATCTTTGCCGCTGGATGTATCTCAACACCGGTGGCAGTCCTTACCCAATTTGAAAAGATGCGGGCAATCAACTTTAATTTTAAATTCCAAAGCAAGTGGGAGATGCGATACCCCCAAACTGCGTGCAAACCAGGATAGGTAAGTAATACCTCAAGCCAATTGCGCGCAGCTGGGTCCTGCCGAAGAGCGGCACCAATATCTTCTCTAATTCTAGTTAACAAATTAATCCATCAAATCTTGGAACAATATTGTTGAAAGGTATCGCTCACCAAAGGATGGAATAATTACCACAATATTTTTACCAGCAAACTCCGGCCGTTGTGCTACCTGATGTGCCGCCCATAACGCAGCCCCGGATGAAATTCCAGCCAAGATGCCCTCTTGTGTGCCAGCAGCACGGGCATACTTAACTGCATCATCTGCAGTTGCATCTAAAATTTCATCATAAATTGTGCGATCTAAAATACTTGGCACAAAGTTTGGTCCAATTCCTTGGATTGGATGCGGCCCTGGATTTCCACCATTTAAAATTGGTGATGCGGCCGGCTCCACGCCAAATATCTTTATCGCTGGATTTTTTGATTTTAATAACTGTCCAACACCAGTAATAGTTCCACCAGTTCCAATGCCAGAGATAACTGCATCAACTGTGCCATCGGTATCTCGCCAGATTTCCTCCCCCGTTGTTCGGCGGTGAATATCAGGGCCAGCCTCATTTTCAAATTGGCGAACCATTACAGCGCCGGTATCTTTTAAGGATTCAGCCATTGCTACCGCACCTTTCATACCTTCTGCTGCTGGGGTAAGAATTAACTCTGCGCCAAAGGCCCGAAGTAGTGCCCGACGTTCTTTCGACATTGACTCAGGCATTGTCAAAATAGTTTTATAACCACGGGCCGCTCCCACCATTGCAAGTGCAATGCCAGTATTCCCACTAGTTGCTTCCACGATTATGCCGCCTGGTTTTAACACACCTGATTTTTCCGCTGCATCAACCATTGCAATTGAAAGCCGATCTTTAACTGTTGAGGTTGGGTTATAAAACTCAAGCTTTGCCAACACATTGGCGGTAGAGTTGGTCATAATCTTATTTAATTTAACCAACGGGGTATTGCCATAAACCTCTGTAATATTGTTATAAATCTTCAATTTTTCTCCTTTTTTCTCTAAATTAATTGAAATTTGATTTTAAAAATGCCAGCAAAATATGGGCTACGCCCGATCAGAAGGTGTTGTTAAATTAGCAACTAGTTGAGGTAGCGCGTGCGAAATCAACTACCCGACAACGGGTGAAGTACCAACGCTTAAATGTAATTAGTTGGTTAGTTGAGTTTGCCATGGGTAAATAGTAGGAAAGATCTTTGTTAATCACTAATTGCAAACAGTTTGCGTGTTCTTACTTTACGCTTAAAATATATTAAGACTCATTCCAATGTGAGGTAATCGGCAACCTTCTATCTTTGCCAAATGCCCGGCTGGAAATCTTTGTGCCGGGTGGATACTGCCTTCTCTTATACTCTGCTCGATCTACTAACCGAACTACCTGATCTACTAGTGCGGCATCAAAGCCGGCTGCCAGCGCAGCAGGACGACCGCCATCTTGATCTATATAAATAGTAAGAATTTGATCCAATACTTTGTAATCAGGAAGTGAATCGGTGTCCTTTTGATCGGGGCGAAGCTCAGCACTTGGCTCTTTATTAATTGAGTTAACTGGAATAGGTGGCTTTTCACCTTGGGATAGCGCTAACTGATTACGCCACTTTGCTAACTGCCAAACTTGAGTTTTATAAAGATCCTTAATTGGCGCAAAGCCACCAACAGCATCGCCATACATAGTTGAGTAGCCAACTGCTAACTCAGATTTATTGCCAGTTGCTAGCACTAAATGTCCCTCTTGATTAGAAAGTGCCATCAAGGTAGTTCCGCGCACTCTAGCCTGCAGATTCTCTTCTGCCACCCCATCAACTCTTAGGTTCTCAATAAAGTTTGCCACCATTGGCTCAATCTCAATAATTCGATAATTAAGTCCGATCTTAGAGGCTAACTCTTTTGCATCACTTAATGAGTGATCAGATGAGTACTTACTTGGAAGTGCCACACCATAAACACGATCTGCGCCAATTGCATCGGCTGCTAAGGCGGCAACTAAGGCTGAATCAATTCCACCTGAGAGGCCAAGCAGAACTGATTTAAAATTATTTTTCTCAACATAATCACGTAAGCCAACTACAAGCCCCTGCCAAATCTCCTCTAAATCATCTAATCTTTTTGCAACACCAGCTTTAATCTTTTCATACTTTAAAATCGGAGCCTCTGAGATTATTAAATCTGGATCACTAGAGAGTAATCTGACATCTAAATCAATCACCATTAAGCCATCTTCAAATTGTGGGGCGCGAGCTATTACCTCACCAGCTGAACCCACCACAATTGTGTCGCCATCAAAGACCAAATCATCTTGGCCACCTGTCATATTTACATATGCAAGTGGGGCGCCAATCTCAACTGCCCGCTGTTGCACCAAGGCGAGCCTGGCATCATCTTTATTGATTTCAAATGGAGAGCCATTTGGTACCAGCATTAAACCAATATTGCGTTGGGCTAATTGGGCAACTGGTCCACCTGATTGCCAAATATCCTCACAAATTGCCAGACCAATATCTACTCCACAAACTCTTACTACCAGTGAGTGATTGCCGGGGGTGAAGTTTCGATACTCATCAAAGACACCGTAATTAGGTAGGTGGTGTTTGATGTAGGTGGCAAGGATTTCGCCTTTATGAATTACCGCTACACAATTTTGCGGTTTACCCGCTTTACTCTCACCTAGGTAGCCAACAATTAAAGTTAAATCACCATTTCCCTCAATATTAATCCGAGCTGCTAAATCAGTAATTGCATTAATTGAGGCGGCTCTAAATGATGGCCGGTTTGCTAAATCCTCAACTGGATAGCCGGTTAAAATCATCTCTGGGTAGACAACTACCACTGCGCCAGCTTTGGCGGCATCGGATGCATACTTAGAAATTAGATCACTATTTTTTTTCAAATCCCCAACAGTTGGGTTGATCTGAGAGAGGGCTACTCTGATCTGTCCGGTCTGGCTCACTTTTCAAGAGTACCTCAGGTAGCGCACTTGGCGCAGTTTGAGTTAAAGTAATCACTACCTAACCAAAGACAGGGACCTTTTAGTAGGCCTTGATCTTAAGGAGTATCAATGAGCAATGCTCAAACATCTCGGATCTCAATTGCCGATTTAGCTGCCAAAAAGCAGGCGGGTGAAAAGTTTGCCATGCTAACTAGTTATGAACAGATGAGCGCTGCCATCTTTGATGAGGCTGGTATTCCAGTTTTACTGGTGGGAGATTCAGCTGGTAATAACTTCCTTGGATTTGAAAACACTATCCCAGTAACTGTTGATGAATTAATCCCAATGGCACGTGCGGTAGTTAACGCTAGTAAAAATGCGATGGTGATTGCCGACTTTCCATTTGGCTCCTATGAGAGCTCACCAGAGCAAGCCTTAGCAACTGGAGTTAGATTTTTTAAAGAGGCAAAGGTGGGAGCGGTAAAGCTAGAAGGTGGCCTCAAGGTTGTTCCCCAAATAAAGAAGTTAATAAGTGCTGGCATTCCGGTGATGGGACACATTGGTCTTACCCCCCAATCAGTACACGCCTTAGGTGGTTTTAAGGTGCAGGGTCGAGGCGATGATGCAGACCGGGTGATGGAAGATGCCAAAGCATTAGAAGCAGCTGGGGTATTTGCAATTATTTTGGAGGCGGTCCCGGCGGCGCTGGCCTCTCAGATAACTAAGCAACTTTCGATTCCAACTATTGGAATTGGCGCTGGAAAAGAGTGTGATGGTCAGGTATTAGTTTGGACAGATTTAATGGGATTGACTGCGAAGATGCCAAAGCTTGCTAAGGCGTATCGAAATATGCGAAAAGAGATGAAGGATGCGGTGGCAGAGTTTGCCGCTGATGTGGCAGCGGGTAGATTTCCTACTAAAGATCAGAGCTTTGATTAATTAATTTTTTAGGAGGGTCTTGAAAGCAAATCTTGCGATTGATTTCTCGCCCTTAAAACGTTATCCAGATTTTCGCCGGCTTTGGCTATCTGGCTTGATCTCTTACTTCGGCTCGATGTTTACCTATGTCGCCCTGCCCTTTCAAGTTAAGCAGTTAACCGGTTCCTACCTAGCGGTGGGATTAATTGGTTTAGTTGAGATTATTCCGTTGGTGATCTTTGGCCTTTATGGCGGAGTACTAGCAGATCATATGGATCGCAAAAAGATGATCTGGGCAACTGAGTTTGCAGCGCTTTTCCTATCAACCATCCTTTTAATTAACTCCCTACTGCCGTCCCCAAAACTTGCGGTAATTTATATTGTCGCCGCCCTCTTCTCTGCCGTAGATGGCTTGCAGCGACCAAGTGCGGATGCGATTTTGCCACGGTTGGTAGAACATAAAGATCTACCGGCAGCTAGTGCGTTAATGAGTTTGCGTTGGCAGGTGGGAATGATTGCTGGTCCTGCCCTTGCCGGTGTATTAATTTCACTTGCGGGAGTCAGTGCTGGATTTATCTTAGATATTCTCACCTACTTTGTTGCACTCTTTATTTTGATCAGAGTTAAAAATGTGCCACCTAGAAAAGAGAGTGAAAAACCCTCATTTTCCAGCCTGGTGGCTGGGGTTAAATATGCAACCAGCCGTAAGGATTTGATGGGTACTTACCTAGTTGATTTAGCTGCAATGTTTTTTGCGATGCCAACCGCACTCTTTCCATTTTGGGCAGAGCAGGCAGGAGCCCCTTGGGCACTTGGTTTGTTCTATGCCGCCGGCACCATCGGCTCTATTTTGGTAACACTTACTAGTGGTTGGGTAAAAAGTTATACCAAACATGGCAGAGCAATATTTTTAGCAGCCCTTGGTTGGGGGGTAGCGATAACTATGGCCGGAGTTACCAATAATCTATTTATTATTTTGCTATTTCTAATCTTGGCCGGGGCGAGCGACATGGTCTCCGCCCTTTTCCGATCCACCTTATGGAACCAATCAATTCCAGATGAGTTCCGGGGCAGATTGGCAGGGGTTGAACTTATTTCTTACTCCGTTGGACCATTGGGTGGGCAAACCCGTGCCGGCTTTACCGCCGAACGCACCTCACTGCGCACTTCAGTTGTATCTGGCGGCCTACTTTGTATTGGTTTTGTCTGCCTATTTACCGCTTTACTGCCAGATTTTCGCAAATATGACAGTAAAAGTAATAAATTTGCCGTTTTGGAGGCGAAAAAACGTAAAGTTGCGCCAAATAATTAACTCACCAGTAGGTTTTTGGTAATTATCGGTAAGAAATTACCCAATATTTATTAAAAAATGCATAAAAAGTTAAGAAAATAAAGTTGCGACACGCTTCATAATTATTGCCAAATAAGTGGAAAGTTTTGCCATTTAGTGACACGCTTATCCATGAAACAGGTTCGGTGACGGATCGAACCACTTTGATAGGAGATCTACGTGGCTGCAAAGCGTCGTAAGAAAGCAGCAAAAGCTGCACCAAAGCGTCGTCGTCGTAAGGCTGCTGCAAAAGCTGCCCCAAAGCGTCGTCGTCGTAAGAAGGCAGCAAAGGCTGCTCCAAAGCGTCGTCGTCGTAAGAAAGCAGCAAAGGCTGCTCCAAAGCGTCGTCGTCGTAAGAAGGCTTCAAAGTAAGTTATTAACTAAAAAATCCCGCCAGTCAAATGGCGGGATTTTTTATTGCCCAAAATCAATTTTAAGAAAGATAGGCTTACCCCATTATGCGAAGCGGCCTAGACCTCAATCACATTGATCCATCGGTTCGCCCCCAGGATGATCTCTTTAGATTTATGAATGGTAAATGGCTTAAGGAGTCTGTAATCCCAGAGGACCGTGCTAGTGATGGTGCTTTTTACTGGTTATATGAACAGGCTGAAAAACAGGTTAAACAAATAATTTTAGATCAGGCCGCCAGTAAGGCTGAGCTTGGTAGTAATGCCCAAAAAATTGGCGACCTATATAACTCATTTATGGCGGAGGAAAAAATAGAGCAGTTAGGACTCGCCCCAATTGCAACAGATTTAGCAGCTGCAACATCTTTTAAAACTAAAGATCAGTTTTTTCAAATCCTAGGTGAGTTAGAAAGCCGCGGACTTTCTGGTCTTTTCTATTCATATGTTTCAACTGATAATAAAGACTCAAGTAAAAATATTGTCTACCTAGGACAAAGTGGTTTATCACTGCCAGATGAGGCCTACTACCGGCAGGATGAGTACCAAGAGATAAGGCAGGCCTTCTTATTACATGTTGAAAAGATCTTTGAGTTGGCAAAGCTGCCTAATGGCAAAGCAGCCGCCCGTGAAGTGTTAGCGCTTGAAACCCAAATAGCAGCCTGCCACTGGGATCAGGTTAAAGATCGAGATGCTGAAGCGACTTACAATAAAAAGAGCTTCACCGAACTTACCTCACTCTCCCCCGCCTTTAATTGGCCAGTTTGGATCAGCGCATCTAATACGCCAGATCATGTCCTGGCACAGGTAGTGGTTAGACAACCTTCTTACTTTGAGGGGCTCTCTAATTTATTAAAAGATTTTGACCTGGATAAATGGCGTACCTGGCTCACCTGGCACATCATCTCTGGCGCTAGCCCATATTTAAATAAAGCTTTAGTTGATGAAAACTTTAACTTTTATGGCACCACCCTCTCTGGGATACCAAAATTAAAAGAGCGGTGGAAGCGCGGGGTTGGTTTGGTGGAGGGGGCATTGGGTGAGGCGGTGGGTCAAATCTATGTTGATCGCCACTTTGGTAAGCAGGCTAAGGAGCGGATGGTCGGATTAGTTGCCAATTTAATTCAAGCCTACCGAGTTGATATTAAAGCTCTGACCTGGATGAGTGATGAGACCAAACAAAAAGCCTTTGCTAAATTAGATAAGTTCACCCCAAAGATTGGCTATCCAGATAAGTGGCGGGATTACGCAAAGCTTGTAATAACTGCAGATGATTTAATTGGAAATCTTGCTGCCATTGCAAAGTACTCTCAAGATTTTGAGTATGCCAAGATCGGTAAACCGGTTGATAAATCTGAGTGGTATATGACCCCACAAACAGTTAACGCCTACTACAACCCAGGGATGAATGAGATTGTCTTTCCAGCCGCAATTTTGCAGCCACCATTTTTTGATGTCTTAGCCGATGATGATGCGGCCAACTATGGCGGTATTGGCGCGGTAATCGGTCATGAGATTGGCCATGGCTTTGATGATCAAGGCTCTAAATATGATGGCGATGGCAACCTGGTTAATTGGTGGAGTGATCAGGATCGAGCTGAGTTTGAGAAGCGAACTAAGAAACTAATTGAGCAGTATGACCAACTATCTCCTGCTGCTGCCCCTGATGTTAAGGTCAATGGCGCACTGACAATTGGCGAAAATATTGGCGATCTTGGTGGCTTAACTATTGCTTATAAGGCGTATGAGATTTCACTTGCTGGTAAGCAGCCGCCAGTTATTGATGGTTACACCGGCGCGCAACGATTTTTTATGGGCTGGGCCCAATCCTGGCGGGGCAAGTATCGAGCTGAGGAGGTGCGAAGGCGGATTGCAACTGATCCTCACTCCCCAGATGAGTTCAGATGCAACCAGATAGTTGCTAATTTAAGTGAGTTTTATGATGCATTTGGGGTGAAAGAGAGCGATAAACACTTCATTCCAAGTGGTGATCGGGTTCGGATTTGGTAAGGTATGGCTATCGCAATAAATTATTAGGGGGGAAATTGTTCAAAGTTAAAAATAACTTGGTTATAGCTCTTTCATTAACGGCATTAGCCGCTACTGCACTTACTGGTTGCGCTAAAAAAGATGTGGGCCTTAATAATTCCAGTAATGCTGGAAACAACTCGGCCCTAGTTGAAGCCGAAGCCCCAACTGCGACCGTAGGATTTGGCTCTTCACTGGATCTACCAAATGGCGTTAAGTTAACTTTCACTGAGCCAACCCATTTTGTGCCAACTAAATTTGCATCTAATTATCAAAAGCCACAAATTCCAAATAAATTTGAAGTAACAGTTGTAAATGGTGGAACTAAAGCACTAGATCTAGCTACCGTTTCAATTGCAGCAAAATCAGGCGCAAACACCTGTGTCGATGTTTTAGATGGTGATAATGGAATAAATGGTGCACCAACTGAAGCACTAAAACCAGGTGGAGCAGTTACTTTTGCTTATGGAATCGCTTGTATGGCTAAAATTGGTGATCCGCTTGAGTTGACTGCAAGTTTTGATGGCTCCGTTGTGGGAGTAACTGGAACTCTTAAATAGTATTAATTAGCTGGCTCTGGAAAGTGGCAAGCTAGCGTGTGATTTGGCGCAATCTGAATCGGTTGTGGCACTTCAACGCGACACTTATCCTGCGCCTTCCAGCACCTTGTGTTAAATACACAACCACTTGGCGGGTTCATCGGGCTAGGCAAATCCCCTTGCAAAAGTATTCGCTCACGTTTGCGTTCTAGTTGTGGATCTGGGACAGGCACAGCTGAGAGCAATGCCTTGGTGTATGGATGGCGCGGTGACTGAAATAGCTCAGATGTTTTTGCCTCTTCCATTACCTTACCTAAATACATTACAACTACCCGATCTGAAATATGTTGAACTACCGATAAATCATGAGCTACAAAAAGATATGAAAGGCCCAACTCTTTTTGAAGATCATCCAGCAGATTTATAACTTGGGCCTGAATGGAGACATCAAGTGCTGAAACTGGTTCATCTGCAACAATTAATTTTGGACTAAGTGCCAGAGCACGAGCAATACCAATCCGCTGACGTTGCCCGCCAGAAAACTCGTGGGGAAAACGATTTAAATGCTCAGGATTTAAACCCACTTTCTCCAATAAGTTTCCCACCGCTTTTTTTGTACCGCCCTCAGGGGTAACGCCATGAATATTAAAAGATGCCTCAATTATCGTGCCAACCGTATGGCGAGGGTTTAAAGATGCAAATGGATCTTGAAAAATCATTTGCATTTTAGACCTGATGCTTTTCATCTCTCTTCGCTTAAGATTAGTAATATCTTGATCATCAAAAATTATTTGTCCGCTAGTTGGCTCATATAATTTCATAACTGTTCTGCCAACAGTGGTTTTACCACAGCCGGATTCCCCCACTAAGCCAACAGTTTCTCCACGTCTTACTTTAATCGTTACCCCATCTACTGCTTTAACAATTCCCTTTTTTCTATTAAAGATTCCACCAGAAGCTGAGTTAAAGTGCTTGGTTAGATTATTAATCTCTAGAATATATTCACTCATCTTATTTTCCTACTCTAGAACTTGAAACTGCCGAAAGCTTCTCAGCTGGAATATGGCATCTTGCAAAATGTCCTGGTAGTTTTTCAATTAGATCCGGTTCACTAACTCGACACTTATTATTCTCAACCTCAGAAGAAAAATTGCATCTAGGCGCAAAGGCGCAACCGGCTGGTAAATTAATAAGCGAAGGTGGCTGACCTGGAATTGCCTTTAATCTATGAGAGCCAGTGATATCAACTCTAGGGATTGAGTCTAATAAGCCCATTGTGTATGGCTGAATTGAGTTGTAAAAAGTTTGATCTGCGGTGGCACTTTCAACCACCTGGCCACCATACATTACAGAAACTCGGTCAGCTACTTGAGCAACAACACCTAAATCATGAGTAATTAAAATAATTGCCATATTGAATTCTTTTTGTAAATCTTTAAGCAAGCTTAAGATTTGAGCCTGCACTGTCACATCCAAAGCTGTGGTTGGTTCATCAGCGATTAGAAGTGATGGATTATTCACAAGTGCCATCGCAATCATTACTCGCTGGCGCATTCCACCTGAAAATTGATGTGGAAATTCATTGACACGCTTATCAGCAGCTGGAATACCTACTAAATCCAACATTTGTTGCGCACGCTTTAAACCATCTTTTTTGGAGCCCTGGTTATACAAAGCCCAGGCTTCGGCAATCTGATCTCCCACTGAGTAATAAGGATGAAGTGCTGACATTGGATCTTGGAAAATCATTGACATCACTTTTCCGCGCAGTCTGCGAACTTGCTCAGGGTCAGCAGAGATAACATCTATTGGGCCAGTTGGAAGATTAAGTACCGCACTTCCTGAAATCTGTGTTGAAACCGGATTGTGTAATCCCATTACCGCTAAATTCGAAACTGATTTTCCAGAACCAGACTCTCCAACAATTGCAAGAGTTTCACCTAAATCCACCGAGTAGGAAACATTTTTTGCTGCTTTCACTAATCCATCCGGCGTTGGAAATCCAACTGATAAGTTTTTAACTTCTAGAAATTTGGTCATGATTGTCTAACTCGAGGATCTAAGAATGCATACAAAATATCTACAATTAAATTCATTACTACAAGAAATGTCGATGCAATCAAAGTTGTGGCAACAATTACCGGCAAGTCATAAGTTTCTAAAACTGCGGTAATGCTCATCTTTCCCAGTCCATTTAGACCAAATATGCCTTCAGTAATAATTGCGCCACCTAATAATCCAGCAAAATCTAAGCCAGCGATGGTGGCAATGGGTGCTAAGGCAGCTCTAAGTGTGTGTTTTCGCAAGATTACCTTCTCACTCAATCCTTTAGCACGTGCGGTTCTTATGTAATCTTCACTGGAAGTTTCAATTACATTAGATCTGGTAAACCTGGTGTAGGTAGCTGCATAAGCCAAAGCTAATGTTGCACACGGGAAGAAAAAAGCTTTCAACCAACCAATCGGGTCAGTAAATGGATTTGCCCAATCCCCTAACTCAAGCGGATTTACTAGATTAAATTGCAAAACAATAAACAACACAACCAAAATACCGGTGATAAATGTTGGCAGCGAAGTTCCAACTAATACGAAAACTGAACTTGCCCGGTCTGCAAATTTACCTTTTTTACGGGCAGCTAAAATTCCAAGTGAAACTCCGACTGATATCCATAACACAAATGCACCAAGTGCCAAGCTAAATGTTACCGGAAATGCTTTACCAATCATTGTGGTCACACACTCATGACGTGGATATGAGTAACCAAATGCTGGTGCCGGACAAGTAAAAGCTATTTCACCATCGCCGTAGGTTCGTCCTGCAAATAAACCCTGAATAAATCGCCACCACTGTTCTAGCACTGGTACATCCAACCCAAGTTTGTGGCGATTGGCTTCCACAATTTGTGGGGTGCACTGCTTGGAACAAATTAAACGTGCCGGATCGACTGGTAATAAATCAAAAATAAAGTAAACCGTAATACTTACAAATAAAATTAGAAAAAGAGTGTAGGCCAAGCGCCGAGAAATATATTTCAGCATTTTCTACCTCCGTGTGTATTTCAATGATGTGGGTGGATCGAATGATCCACCCACATCTGCTAACTTAAATTACTAATTTCAATCAAGTAGATAAAAATCTACTGTCAACTGATATTAGTATTTAACGTAGAGCTGTCCGAAGCCGAAGCTTCCTTGAGCATCCCAGTAATAAACGCCACCAACTTTAGAGCCCCAAGTTTGTTGAGACTTACCAAAGACAGTTCGGACGTACCAGTATTGATCCATTCCATACTGATTAAGTTCCTTCCACATAGCTGATTGCTTCTTACGATCAAGTTCAACCAGTGCCTTATTTACTTTCGCAATAAAGGCTGCGTATTCAGGAGTCTTCTTATTATTGGTGTAGTTACAGCAACCTTCACCCCAAAGTTCTGGGATAACTGTTGAAGCATTTGCCCAGTCAGGACCCCAGCCAGATGAGAAGAGGTCGCTAGTCTTTTTGAACTCCTCTAATTTAGCGTTATAGGTGCCTGGTGCTTCGTATTGATACTTCAATACAATTCCAGCTTTTTCCATTGCAGCGGTAACAAGAACTGCTGTCTTTTTGCTGGATGCGGTATCAGGGCGAATGTATACCAATCCCTTATCAGGGTTGGTTGCTCTGTCATAAGTCGCAGGACACTTGGTCTTAGCTTCAGCTAGAAGTGTCTTTGCATAATCTGGATTTCCTTCGATCTTAAAGTTTGGATCGTGGATATTGCCAGTAGTTGGTGCGTAATCTGCTCCAAGCAATGGCTTAACAATTCCATCGCCCATATCACCGTAGAACTCAGTTCCACCTGATAGGTCGATCAAAGCCTTGTTATTGATTGCAAAGAAGATTGCTTTACGAACCTCTAAGCAATCTAGGTGACCGGCTGAGTTATTTGCAGTTAGGTATGAAACATAAGGGTCGTAGTTATTCATACGACGGGCAACATCCTTTGGATTTGTTGATTTAAAGAATGTGATGTTATTTGCTAACTGTAAAGCATCCAAGCTCACGCCATTTGGAATCGAGTCGCTCATGATAATGTCATCACGAACATCCTCATTTAATCCAAACTTAAAGACGATCTCATCTGGATATGGTGTGCGAATAGGGTCTGAAGCTTTGCTCCACTTGGTGTTACGGACCAAAATCATTTCTTCGCCAGATACATTCTTCTCAATCTTGTAAGGGCCAGAAGCAAATGGACGTAGGTCATACTTCTCACCAGTGTCCTTCTTTGCAGGTACTGGACCAGCAGATAGATAAGTCATGTAGTAGTTGAAGTCAGGTACTGATCGACTCAAATTAAATTTGATGGTGCGATTATCTGCTGAGCAGGTAACTGCCTTATCAAATAGAGCTTGACCAGTCTTTAGGTATGGACCCTTATAAGCTGATGAACCATCAGCTAATGTTGGGATGTCTAACCATGAAATTGGATAAGTTGGACCTTCTTGGAAAATATCAATTGCAAATGTTCTAGACCAACCATACTTAACATCAGCACATGTAATCGGTGATCCATCTTCCCAGGTTACGCCTGGACGAAGAGTAAATGTCCAATTCTTAGCTTTGTTAGTTGGTACACCTGTATTAGTAGCAAGATCTGCAACAAGAGTTGTTCCTGCTGCGCCTTTAGCTGGCTTATAGGTAACCAATGTACGCATTAAGTATGAACCGAATAGGGCAATATCCCGACCGGTATACATACGTGTTGGATCTAGATTTGGGAATTGGTCTGCGTGTGTATAGAAGAACAAAGTACCGCCGGTGTAAGGCTTCTCCGCAGCATTTGCTCCACTAGTTGCGCCCATAGTTACAACTCCAGTGGCTAAAGCAATAGCCGATAGAGAAGCAATTAGGCGACGTGCAGTCATTTTTTTGACCGACATAGTTCCTCCTAGTTAATTTCCTTAAAACGCGGCCGCGATCTAAGGTCCTACACCCTTCTAAACAAGTAAGCGCTTACTCACTTAGACTGGCTCTCTATCAATTAGCTAAAATAAATTACCCAATTGATAGAAAATCTATTTACTACGTTCCTTTAGCATCCAAAGCATCTCGAATTGCATCTCCAAGCAAATTTAAGGCTAAGACGATTACGATCAACATTATGCATGGAATTAATAAATATGGAGTATCAGTACGCCAATATTTAATTGCATCTGCCAGCACCAAGCCAAAGGTAGAGGCTGGTGGATTTATTCCGACTCCCAAGAAGGAAAAGACCGCCTCTGCAGCTAAATAACCAGGTAGCGATAAAGATAAGAATACAATTGCAGTTGTCCAAAGATTTGGCAACATCTCTTTTGTGATAATTCGCCAATTAGATGCTCCTTGCGCTTGAGCTGCCATAATGAAATCTCGTTCCCTAAGGCTTAGCGCTTGAGATCTGATCAACCTAGCAAATCCAGTCCAACCAAAAAATACAAAGAAGATAATTAAAACTGTTAAGCGAGCTCCGTTATCGCGCACAATTCCTAAAGATTCAACCCGTTCAACCATTGGCTTACTCAATGCGATAATCATAAAAAATGATGGAAATGCAAATAGTAAATCTGAGAATCTTCCAATTACTGCATCTACTTTGCCGCGAAAGTAGCCAGCGGTAATTCCTAGTAACATGCCAATTCCGATCGCAGAAACACTGCTGATGATTGCAACAGAGAATGAGATTCGTGACCCATAAAGCAACATGGCAAATACATCTCGCCCGGCACCTGGCTCAATGCCAAATGGATGAGCGAGTGAAATTCCGCCCAAATTTCCCATTGGGTTTCCGTTCTCATCCAACAAATCTAAGTAAACCTCGGTGGGGTTTACGTTAAAGATTCGGGTAACCAATGGGGCGCCATAGGCTAGAAATATAAAAAACAAAACTACAAGTGTAGAGAAAACACCCACCTTGTTGGCTGTGAATTTCGCCCAGGCAATCTGCTTTGGAGTTTTAAGAGCCGGTGCAATGGGAGTGGCACTTTGATTTGCAACACTCTCAGCACTTGTGGACTTTGACAATATTTCCTCCAGTCAGCTAGCCACCTTTTATATAAGAAGTGAACGGTAGCCAAAAACTGGGTAAATATAAACCCGCCAGTAACAACACCCCACGCTCAGGGAGATCTCAAAGCCGTTACAAATCACCTATTTTCGCCCCTAATACCCATCAATGGTTTGATTCTCAGGTGAGTGGGCAATTTAACTTCAAAGTGGGTAAAACTCTTCCCAATCGTTTGGGTCGAACGGGTGTGATTACAACCGCGCACGGTGAGATTAAAACTCCCGCATTTATTCCAGTTGGAACTAAAGCAACTTTAAAATCAGTTCTCCCCGAATCATTAAAAGATTTAGGCGCCCAAGCAGTATTGGCAAATGCTTACCATCTTTATTTGCAACCAGGCTCTGCCCTTATTGATAAAGCAGGTGGCCTATCAAAGTTTATGAATTGGCATGGGCCAACCTTTACCGACTCAGGTGGCTTTCAAGTTTTATCTTTAGGGGTTGGCTTTAAAAAAGTAATTGCGATGGATGAAAATACCTTTCAAGCAGATGATGTAATTGCAGATGATAAAGAACGATTAGCTCATGTTGATGATGATGGCGTTACCTTTAAATCACATCTTGATGGATCAATGCATCGATTCACGCCAGAGATCTCTATGCAGGTGCAGCACCAAATTGGCGCAGATATTATCTTTGCCTTTGATGAGTGCACCACTTTGCATAACTCCAGAAGTTATCAAGAAAAAGCGTTAGAGCGGACTAGATTATGGGCAGAGCGTTGTTTGGTAGAGCATGATCGATTAACTAAAGTGCGAAGTGATAAACCATACCAAGCATTATTTGGTGTATTGCAGGGAGCGCAATATGAAGATTTAAGAAGAAAAGCGGCAAAGGATTTATCACAGATGAGTATGGCTGGAAGATCCTTTGATGGATTTGGTATTGGTGGAGCGTTAGATAAACAAACTCTTGGTGATATTTTAAAGTGGGTGAATGAGGAGCTGCCAGCAGATAAACCTCGCCACTTCCTTGGTATTGGTGAGCCAGATGATTTATTTGTTGGAGTGGAAAATGGCGCCGATACCTTTGATTGTGTTGCCCCATCTAGGCAGGCAAGAACAAGCTCAGTCTTCACCAAGGATGGTCGAGTAAATATCTCAAATGCTCCACATAAGGATGAGTTTTTCCCCATTGAAAAAGATTGCAGCTGTTACACCTGCCGAAACTACACCCGGGCGTATTTATGCCACCTATTTAGAGCAAAGGAGATGGTGGCGGCAACCTTGGCCACAATCCATAACCAGCACTTTATTGTTGGCTTAGTTGATCAGATGCGAGAAAGCATTGAGGATGGCTCATTTTTTGAGTTTAAAAAGCAATTTATGAAGCGCTACTACGGTAAGTAATTAGGAGGTAGATTACGGATATGGATAACGCCCGCAAACCACTTCGAATCGGCATTTTGGGAGCTGCAAGAATTGCCCCAAGTGCAATTATTTTC
>Ga0214919_10004665_pt1 | contig 19893 bp, 19 predicted proteins | sample LL1503_MetaG_FD_177994 | JGI IMG/M metagenome (GOLD analysis project Ga0214919, IMG submission 177994) | Freshwater microbial communities from Lake Lanier, Atlanta, Georgia, United States - LL-1503 | ecosystem: Environmental > Aquatic > Freshwater > Lake | place: USA: Georgia | collected...
GACCTTATCGCAAAAGGAGAGAAGGTATGGAATGAATTATGCCAAGAATGTTTAAGCCAAATAGAAGAGTTATCTGCGAAGATTTTGCCGAAAACTAATAATATAGATGCAGGCGCAGCAGGAGCAGGCGCAGCAGATGCAGAATTGGTCGGCGAGATAAGAATTGATAATGAACATACCTATATGATAGCCAAATATGGTCCGGTTATAAAATGCACAATCAAAGATCTAACTTCAAGAAAAGATATAATTTCTTTTAAAAAATTAAAACCTGATATTAAGATTGATATTAACAAATTAAAAAAGGGCGAATATAAACTCAGCGAACTGGTTTGTGAAAATAAATTAACTGGCAAGATGTTAGGTGTATATAAAGACCACGAAGTTATCTTAAAAAATGGTAAATATGGTTTATATGTAGAATGGGGCGATTTAAAAAAATCTATAAAAATGGAATCTATGAAATTAGGTAAAACTGAAGATGAAATAACATTAGATGATATTCTCTCACTCTTGGAGAATACTACTGATACTAAAAGCGGGTTAATACAAAGCTCCAGCGGGTTAATACAAAGCTCCAGCGGGTTAATACAAAGCTCCAGCGGGTTAATACAAAGCTCCATCGTCCGCGTTATTAATGATAGCTTATCTATTCGATCGGGAAAATTCGGTGATTATATATTTTATAAAAAATCTACCATGAAACAACCAAAGTTTTTGAAATTAGCCGGATTTGAAGGCAATTATAAAGACGGCGATTTATCTGTTTTAAAAAAATGGATGAAAGAAAATTATGGGGTCTAGTTTACGAGGTTCTAAGTTTACGAGGTTCTAAGTTTACGAGGTTCTAAGTTTACGGGGTTCTAAGTTTACGGGGTTCTAAGTTTACGAGGTTCTAGTTTACAGGATAATAAAATAAATATAATTATATTTTATTATAATAAATGGACGAAGAACCGTTAAACTACATTGGTTATAGCATGGCCAAGGAAAAATGGTTTAGTGTTAAACCCGCAAATAAACGTCCAGATACCTATGAATTTTTAAACTCCGGCGCAACCTCCTTAGTATATTATAATAAAGCAAGTAATCGAGTAGTTAAACTAATAAGAGGTTCGGAATATACTTCAAATGATACTTTAATAAAAAAATGTGAAAAAGAAGTAGCCTATCAATCCAGAGCAGCTGATTTTGGGTTGGCTCCAAAAGTATTTCATCATGGATTTATTGAAAAAAAAGATTCTTTTTTATATCCACACGATAAGATATCATATTATTATATTGTAATGGAATATTTGGCTGAAGATGATGGATGGGAACAACTATATGCTACAGAGAACCCAGAATTATTTTGTAAATTTATCAATGACTTGGTAGATAAAGTTGGAATTATAAATACTGAAGATCCACACGCACATTTTTTTTATAATAAAACAACACAAAAATTGCTTATGATTGATTATGATCGATGTATTGATTGCGCTGATAAAAAACAATGTAAACTAGATATGGCTAATGCGCTTGGAATAACATGTTTATCTGAAGGAATTAAAACGCAAAAAAATACTAGAAGAAAGAGGATTAAAAAAAGGAAGAATACTAAAAGGAAGAATACTAAAAGAAAAACTAGAAGAAGAAAAAATTAAATTAAATACGTATGCGGAACTCTTACATTATACACCTTTCCTATTTCATTTTTCAAACAATTAAATTCAAGAGTAAAATCAAATTGACAATCATGAAAATCAACTAATCTTCCATCATGAAATCTAAATGTGAATTTTAATTTAGCAATTCTCTCTATCGGTGGTTCATAGTGCGCAAAATTATTTAGAAATAAAGTTCTGGAATCAAAAATTAGTTTATCATATTGGGCATTAATAGGTATCTTCGCAAAAGCCGAATTTACCTTACCTGAATAAGTGCTAAAATTATAATTTGTTTTATTATTTGTATCAATAACTGACTCGGTGTAGGGATACAATTCATCCATTGTATTGTATTTTTCGACGTCCATATACAAACATCTCTCTCCCATAATGCAAACCGTGCTTGGCGCTTCAACTGCGTATTGTATAGGAGCACCAGCCGAGTTATTCCAACTAGTGCTTGGTACAGTAACATAATCAAATGTTTTCGGATTTGGAGTAACAGTAGTTGAACTATACTGTTTTTTCTCAAACCCTAAATAGGAAGGTAGACCCCAATTGGCATATTGATTAAATACTATTGGAGGTTTACATTCATCTGTAAAAGTATAAGGAATCTCTTCATCAAAATTCAGAGTAAATGTGTCGGTAGTATTACCAAACCAAAATTTTTGAGTTACACTGTTATAAAAGACATTAAACAATACACCAGTAAATGCTTGATTAATTTTATTGGTAAGTTCATTAGCCAATTGTTCTGGTGAATAGAACCCCTCGCTTATCGTAATTGTTTTTTGACCTGCTGCCGTAGTAGTAATTCTTAATTTAGTATTTTGATATTTATTACTAAATGTATATAAATTTGCCGGCATAGATACTTCTATAAGTCTTAAGGATTGAACGTTGTTAATTGGTTCAGGCAAAACGATCTCAAAATTATTTGAAAATTTCCATTTAGATATATCACGGTCTTCAGAATGAATTGTAATAAGTTTCCTATCAAGAACATAGGTTTGGTCTCTATTAATTAATGGTTTATGATTTCCCAAATTATAGGATACGTTGCTCATAATATAAAATAATAATATTAAAATATTATTATTTTATTGTATTTTTTATTGTATATATTTTTTATAAAAATATATAAAAAAATAATTGTATATATTTTTTATAAAAATATATAAAAAATAATTGTATAAAATATAAAATAAATATATATTTTATACAATGAATCAGGAGATTGTTTATGATTCTAATATTATGATGGGATTTATAATAGTCGGTATATTAATAAAAATATTTTTTAATATCAGCGGTTCATCTGTTATAGGCGAAGCAACCACAACTATATGGGGTTATGGTATAGTCGCATTAGCATTGGTTGCTCTCATGTTTATTACATTTTCTTTAGCAACAAAAATGAATGACCAAAATAAAGGTAGTCTATTTAATTTTATTAAATTATTAATCAGTAATTCATTGCCTATAATTGCTACATTGTCTATATTAATATGGATAATCACACTTAATTCGATATACTATAATAAAATAAATGATAACAAAATTTCAAATGAATATTATCACTATTCAAATATAACCTTATTTTTAATAATTGCGCAACTGAGTGTGCTATTTATGTCTTTACAAGGAGGGCCTTCGCAAAGTAAAATGAAATATACCACTTACTTTTTTACGGTGTTAAATCTTATTTTTGTTGGTATCATGAACATTATATTAAAGTTCTTTACGACGGATGGGTAACGCCGATTTATACTATAACACCTAAAATAAATATATATAAACTATATATATACAAACTATATATGTATTTATTAATTTCACTCCTCTATTTTTTTATCGGGTTTTTATCGGATATCGTATTGAACTATCTCTCGCGACAAACCTATGCTCCTGCTTCTATAAAAGCATTGAAGGTATATTTTTCCCGTCCTGGAATTAAAAATGCGTTGATGAGAGATACCGTCTCTGCCGCATATGCTGGTCTAACGATTGTCGCAGCGCTTTTCGTTACGATGTTTTTTGCGCAACTCATTTTCAAGTTCTCTCATCCGCATTCGCTCACACAATTGTATAAGTTTTTACTCTTAGCATTTCCGATTGGTTTTCTGATGGATATTCTTATTTATAAAACAGAATTGTTTGGTCCTACTTTAAACCCCTTTTATAAAATAGCAGGCGCCGGGTTTTGGGGCGCAATGGCATATATTTTTGCGATTATAGTAGCTTATTTTATAAGTATAAATTAAATTTAATGGTTCACATAATTCATATCAACAAATTTATAGGTTATTCCATAGTCATATTCATTCTCCCATATGCCAGAAATTTTTAGTATAAACTCATTATCGCTATTTAATTTATATAATTTTAAACTATCTTTAAATAATTTTAGATTTCCTGAATTTAGTTGTTCATACAGCCTAAATACCGGTTTTTTATTATTAATAAAAACTTTATCAAGTATTGACTCTTCAATACATTTCAGTTGATTAATAGCTTTCGTGTTTTGTTTTACATTAAAGCTAAATTTATGTTTATTAAAATAATTTTCTATGTGAATTATATTTAAATTAAATACTATATACACTGTATTTACAGTAAAAATAGTAGTTGAATATATAATTCTTATAAATTTACTATCATCTATGATATTATTTTTGACGGGCTCTTGTAAAAATAGATGGTCTTTATTAAAATCATCAATGTCTATAACTATATTCATATCTAATCATGAATATAGTTATATATTTAAGTTTTAAGTTTTAAGTGTTAAACCTTCTTTTTTACTTTTATAAATAAACAAGGCTAAAAAGGATGAAATGATAAATATACTATATATCATAAAATAAAATTATTTCTTTATTATTATTATTTTTTATTAGTTAAGGTCTATACGTCACGGAAACCCAACCATTCGTATTCGCCGCGGCATAAGCTGTCCAAGTTTCGCCGTTGGGACTCGTCATGACCCGCTGACCATTGGTGCCATCAAATGCAACCGCGACAAAACGACCATTGCCATACGTCACGCTTAACCAACCATTCGTATTCGCCGCGGCATAAGCTGTCCAAGTTTCGCCGTTGGGACTCGTCATGACCCGCTGACCATTGGTGCCATCATCTGCGACAGCGACAAAACGACCATTGCCATACGTCACGGAAGTCCAATTATTCGCATTCGCCGCGGCATAAGCTGTCCAAGTTTCGCCGTTGGGACTCGTCATGACCTGCGGACCATCGGCGCCATCACGTGCGACCGCAACAAAACGACCACCGCCATACGTCACGGATTGCCAATTATTCGTATTCACCGCGGCATAAGCTGTCCAAGTTTCGCCGTTGGGACTCGTCATGACCCGCGGACCATCGGTGCCATCACGTGCGACAGCGACAAAACGACCAGCACCATTAAATGTGCCATACGTAACGGATCTCCATTCATTCGTATTCGCCGCGGTCCGTTCCTGCCAACTTTCGCCGCCATCATCACTCGTCATGACCTGCTGACCATTGGTGCTAGTCAATGCGACAGCAACAAAACGACCACCGCCATACGTCACGCTTGACCAACCATTCGTATTCGCCGCGGTCCGACCTGTCCAATTAATGCCGTCGGGACTCGTCATGACCCGCTGACCATTGGTGCCATCATCTGCGACAGCGACAAAACGACCATTGCCATACGTCACGGAAGTCCAACCATTCGTATTCGCCGCGGTCCGAGCTGTCCAAGTAATGCCGTCGGGACTCGTCATGACCCACTTATCACCGGTGCTGGCAAAATTAGTTGCGACAGCAACAAAAAGACCTGTATCTTCCTCAACCTCTTCCTTAACTTCTGTAGGCGTTGATCTTCGACTAATTACCCGAAAATTAACCCCACTTTTTCCTACACGTGATACTAGACCTTGTTTACTATCCCCCCCCCCTGATTTTGCGACGTTAATAATCCATACGAAAGTCTGGCTCTTGTCATGTTATAATATATAGCTAAGATAATAAATTTAAAAATATAATAAATTTATCTATAAAATAAATTTAAATATATATATAATATATTTAAAAATATATTATATTATTATTATTTTTTATTAGTTAAGGTCTATACGTCACGGAAATCCACTGATTCGTATTCACCGCGCCATAAGCTGTCCAAGTTTCGCCGTCGGGACTCGTCATGACCCGCTGACCGGCGCCATCATAGGCGACCGCAACAAAACGACCACCGCCATACGTCACGGATTGCCAATTATTCGTATTCGCCGCGTCATAAGCTGTCCAAGTTTCGCCGTCGGGACTCGTCATGACCCGCTGAAGACCGGTGCTGCCAGAAGAACCTGCGACAGCAACAAAAAGACCAGCACCATTAAATGTGCCATACGTCACGGATTGCCAACCATTCGTATTCGCCGCGGCATAAGCTGTCCAAGTTTCGCCGCCATCATCACTCGTCATGACCTTCTGATTACCGGTGCCATCAAATGCGACAGCAACAAAACGACCAGCACCATTAAATGTGCCATACGTCACGCTTGACCAACTATTCGTATTCACCGCGGCATAAGCTGTCCAAGTAATGCCGTCGGGACTCGTCATGACCCGCGGACCATCGGTGCTATTAGATGCGACAGCGACAAAACGACCATTGCCATACGTAACGGTTCTCCATTCATTCGTATTCGCCGCGGTCCGTTCCTGCCAACTTTCGCCGCCATCATCACTCGTCATGACCAGCTTATCACCGATGCCAAAAGATGCGACAGCGACAAAACGACCATTGCCATACGTAACGGAAGTCCAATAATTCGTATTCGCCGCGGTCCGAGCTGTCCACTCAATGCCGTCCGGACTCGTCATGACCTGCGGACCATTGGTGCCATCATTTGCGACTGCGACAAAACGACCAGCACCATTAAATGTGCCATACGTCACGGAAACCCACTGATTCGTATTCGCCGCGGTCCGTTCCTGCCAAGTAATGCCGTCGGGACTCGTCATGACCCGCTGAAGACCGGTGCCATCATCTGCGACAGCAACAAAAAGACCTGTATCTTCCTCAACCTCTTCCTTAACTTCTGTAGGCGTTGATCTTCGACTAATTACCCGAAAATTAACCCCACTTTTTCCTACACGTGATACTAGACCTTGTTTTTTATCCCCCCCCCCCTGATTTTGCGACGTTAATAATCCATAGGAAAGTCTGGCTCTTGTCATGTTATAATATATACTAAGATAAAATTATTTATCTAAATAAATATATATATATAAATGGATTTGAAAAGTATAATTAAAAATCCAAAAGAAACATTAAGTATCATCCATTTAAATGATATAAGAATTGGTTATTTTGGTTTAGGTAAGAATGAAATATCATTTTTAGGCGATGAGGTGTCTGACTCCATAAAACAGAATGGTAAAATACATATAACAGATATGTGTATTCGTGCTACACTATATGAACCAGATATGGCTGTATTAGATGATTTTTTTTTATCTCCGCCAGGTAAAAAGAAAACAGATTGTACACAATTAGATAGTGCTATCTTTTTTAAACTATTTGATATACTATTTGCTTCAATAGGGATTAAATCATTTGAATTATTTGATATGTCTTTCAAATCATTAAAATGGTGTAAATGGAGGTTAGCAGGCATTGGTTTTTTTTTAAATAGTAGAACTTTTTATGAAAAATATGGTTTTACAAATGAAACCCATAGCTCGCCAGCAGCAAAAATAAAAATTGAGGAATTGCGCAAGACAACTACCTTAAAGGATTTAGCTGCCACCTTACAGTCCTTACCTTTAACAGTAATAAAAAGCCAGGTTCGCGGGGTGGAATTTGGATACCCACCAAAAACGCATACTATACTGAGTGAAATTGATAAATTAATAACTAGCGATGATCCTTACAAACATACATTAGATAAAATGCCTTTAGAGTATTTTATTCGTACCTATTTAATATCAATTTGTGAAGGTACTACTGCTATTGGTTCATCAACCTATGAAGCACTAAATAATATTGTAGAAGATATCAATTTATTTTTAAAGACTAAAGGGTTTGAACATTTTGATTTTATAAAATATTATCCAGACGTAGATGATAAGCCTGAAATATTAGTTTATCCAGATGAAGATATAGTTAATATTTATATAAATACGAATAAAGAAGGAGGTAAACGCATCAATAGAAAAAATAGAATTAGAAAAAATAGAAGCAGAAAAAGCATTAATAGAAAGAGTAGAAGTATAAAAATGAAAAGTAGAAAAATGAAAAGTAGAAAAATGAAAAGTAGAAAAATACACGGCAAATAATATATAAATAATTCATTTATTTATTTATTATTTCATTTATTTATCATTTCATTTATCTATCATTTCATTTATCTATCATTTCATTTATCTATCAAGACTTGTTTTGCTACCTTTTTTATGACCTTATTTATATTTTCTTCATCGCCATCCATTACTTTACTCGTTATTTTCATATACGCATCATTTTGATGCGATTTACTATCCATACATTTTGGATGCGTTTCCTTCCAGGTGCTTAACAACTTATAATTCTTTTTATTCACACCTCGGACGGCTGTTAACATCTGTTTAGTCTCCTGAGTATCTTTTTCCCATTTATTTTCCTCCTTCACATACAATGTTTCTCTCTTTGCGTCACTACAATGAACCGGTCTTTTATACATATCCGTATCATTTAATTGCTTAATAATAATGTTGGACATCCCTTCAACATAACCGAGTTTCCCCATATTTTCTAGGTCAGATACCTTTATTTCAATAGAGTTTATGAATTCTGACATATTCATTGCGTCCTTGCATTCTTCATTTAAAAATACCTGAAGATTAAAGGTTTTATTATGACTATTATTATTAGAATTTATAACTGTATTGCCTGGTTGTATTTTTAGACATACATCAATCATCTGTTTTTGTAATTCATTATTACTTTTTACCAATTCTAGAATCATATTTTTTATTTCTTTATTTTCATTCTTAAATTCTTTATTTTCATTTATTAACTCTTTATTTTCATTAATTAATAGTTGAATTGTGTTATGACTTGCGTCGGTGATACTTGCTCCGCTTATACTTGCTCCGCTTATACTTGCTCCGCTGATACTTGCTCCTATTGGAATAGTTTCTGATTTAACACATATCTTTTTGTGTCTCCATAATCCAACCCTAGATTTATATATTTTTTCACAATTTAAACATGTTAAATTTTCATTTTGAGGATTTATAGGATTACACTTGTTACTATTAATGCTACACTGGTGTTTGCGCGTAGCCAGATGTTTATTATAATCTTTTTTATTGCTAGTTAAATAATCACATGTTTCGCAAATAAATTTGGATTGGGGATTTTGGGACATTCTTGTTATATAATAGAGTAACATAATAAATCCCCTAAATCCTTTTAATTATTTAAATTAAAAACCAAAAAAAATCTTATGATAACAAACAAATTCACTAAAAAACGAAAATGAGAGCATTATGGTCTAAATTCATTTTTTGACTTTTTTTGATCCAAAAGAGTTTTGCAAAAGTCCATTTTGGACATTTATAAATGTCCATTTTCCGATTTTGCAAAACTCTTTTGAACAAATTTTTTACGTTTTTTCTTTAAGTTCAATAAATATATATATATATATATATTTAATCAGAAACTTGACTTTTCAAAAATAGTATTAATAATAACATATCATCCCTATTTACATCATTAATCGATTCCATCAGTTTAAGCGTCATATTTCCTTGGGTAATAAGTTTATTAGTATTCTGTTTTCTTAACATTAAATAATCAATCCATAAAGTTGATATGTTTGGATGAGACGCCAATTTATCTTGGAAATCATTTATAAGTTTATCGAATGCTATAAGTTTATCGAATGCTATAAGTTTATCGAATTCATCCATAATTTATTTATATATAAATATTTATATATAAATATAAATTTTAACTTATATTTATTATAATAATGAAGTTTTATGATACCCATTATGATGAGTATATAAAAAGCAACGAAGAAGTCAATCTTCATCCGAATTTAACACCAATCTATAAAAAATTTCCAAATTCCTTAAAAGAACTAAAAAATATTGTATTTTACGGGCCGAGTGGCGTCGGAAAATATACGCAAATGCTATCAGCTATAAAAAAATACAGTCCTTCCAAATTAAAATATGAGAAAAAAATAAGTATTACCTATAACAAAAATACATATTTTTTTAAAATAAGTGATATTCATTTTGAAATTGATATGTCTATTTTAGGCTGTCAATCAAAAATGTTATGGAATGAAATCTATAACCATATCGTCGATATTATTTTGGCCAGAAATGAAAATACAGGCATTATCGTATGTAAATATTTCCATGATATTCATTCCGATTTACTAGATATTTTTTATAGTTATATGCAAACCCTAACAAACTCTTCTATTGAAATAAAATTTATATTATTAACCGAAGAATTAAGTTTTATTCCTGATAATATATTGAATTGTAGTTACGTGATTAATGTCGCAAGACCTTCAAAAACATTATACAATAATATTATTAAACATAAAAACCCGACAAAATTAAATAAAAATATTAAATTAAATGAAATTACCAATATAAAAAATATATATGCGTCAATCGATCAACTGATGTGCCCACATAAACTTATATGTGACAATGTAATTGAAAATATAATTGAAACAAAAACCAATTTACAATTATTGAGTTTGAGAGATAAATTATATGATATTTTTATTTATAATATTGACGTAACCGATTGTATTTGGTATATATTAGAAAAATTATTAAATGATAATTATTTAAAATCAGAAGACATTAACGGTATATTAATTAAAACATATACATTTTTGTATTATTATAATAACAACTATAGACCCATATATCATTTAGAGAGTTTTATATTATATTTAATAATAAAAGTTCATGGATATTAGTAAAGCGTGTGAAATTTTAGAGATAGAAATAAGTAAATCTTTTACTTTAGCTGAAGTAAAAAAAGCCTACTACAAAGCGTCGCTTAAACATCATCCTGATCATAATATAGGCGACCTAGACAGCAATGCCAGATTTCAAAAAATCAATGAAGCCTATACGTTTCTTTCTAGTTATATACAAATCAAACAAGAGCATGCGGAGCAGCACACGCAACAGCACACGCGCCAGCAGGACGAGCAAAATAATATTGACGATGATGATATACTAATAAAATTTATTAAAACCTTAATCGATTTTAATATAAAAGAATTATCTCTCACTGCCTTTGAAGGATTAAATAAAGACAACTCGCTTAAACTGTTTGACTATATAGAAAAATATTCTAGCATGTTAGGATTAGAAGCCGAATTTGTTGAATCGGTAAGAACATTAACAAGAGAGAAAATGAAAAATGATATTGTAATTATTATTAATCCAACGATTGAAAATATTATGAATAATGAATTATATAAATTAGAATATAATAATGAAAACTATTATGTCCCTTTGTGGCATGATGAAATTTCTTATGATATATCAGAAACAGAATATTTAATTGTTAAATGTAAACCGGAATTGCCAGAAACTATCTTTATTGACCATAATAATGATGTGCATATAAAAATTCTAATAGAATCTATAGAACACGTATTGAATGAACCCTCTATAAATGTTATTATTGGTGGAAAAGTATTTGAAATACCTGTTTGTGAATTAAAAATTAAAAAAAGCCAGACATATACTTTTTTCAATAAAGGAATTTCATTAATAAATTTAAATGATATATATAATACAACACGTAATGGTAATATTATTGTTTACATAACTATGAATAAATAAAAAAAATAATTTTTTATTTTTTTATTTTTCATTAATTTTTATTCGTTTTTCATTTTGTATTTATTATATTATTTATTAAACTAATCCTTCTTGGCAGTTCGCACGACCTTCTTCACGACCTTGGGGGCTGCTGGCGCTTGTGCTGCTGCTGTCGCTTGTGATACTGCTGACGCTTGTGCTGCTACTGGCGCAAGAACTTCAACTGCTGCTGGCGCTGGCGCTGGCGCTTCTACTACCTTTACCTGTGCTGGCACTGGCGTTTCATCTTCCACATCACTATCGTCTGCGATCACCAACGACGAATCGCCGGTATGCTCATCAACTGCGTCTTCTTGAACTGCCTTCACCAATGTAGTCTTGGCTGCGGATGTAAGCGAAATCAAACACTTACCCTTCAAACTAGGACGCGGCTGAACGACGCCTTGAAACAACTTCCAAGTGACACCAAACTTACCGCCAGCAAACCACAATCCACCGCATTGAATCACGCATGCGATATTAGTGAGCTTCGGGATAAGTGTCAGAGGCGTCACCTCAGGGTTAAGCTTGTCTGGAAACAACATTTCGCCGTTCACATCATACAGTTCGCAATTAAATCCATCATAATTTTCTAGCTTAATATCAAGCGTCGGCGTCTTCGTCATATCGCGGTCGCCAGTAAGCGGGTCCTTGGGCCACTTCAGCATCGGGTTAAACAACGCATCTACCACTTGTGCTGGCATCTTATCCTTTGGCTTGTTAAACCACTCCACTGAATTCTTTGTCGCGTCCTCCTTAATCTTGGTTTCCAACTCAATCATTTTCTTGAGAAACAAATCAGTTTCAGCATTGGCATAATCTTGCCGAGGAAACGCCAAAGACATTTTATAAGTTGATCGACCACTTGTTTCATCTGTAAATTTTGTTGCGCCCCAAGTTAACATAAGAGGGCATTCAAGCATGATGCGAATTCCAACGGACTTTCCGCCGGACTTATTTGTCTTCGCCTTTAAATAAGTAACCGACTGAGGGTTAAACGCATCATACTTTACAACAGGGCTTTGCATTTCGGTGCTAGTAGACATTCTGGGTATATACAATACTATATAGGCTTCTTTTTAAATCAATTTTTTGATTAATTCAATTAGAAATTAAAATGCGCATCGGTGACAGCGTGACCATGTATCGTCTCAATGTGGAATGAATTAATTATTAATTTAATTATTAATTAAATTAATAATTCATAATTATATTTTATATTATAAAAGGGTTATACAATATAAAATATAATTTATTTATTGAATTTATAAAAGTATTTCAATTATTGAAATTATAAAAAGTATTGAAATACTTGAAATTATAAAAAGTATTGAAATACTTGAAATTATAAAAATAAATAACTATTTTTATAATTTTTTGTTTATATTTTTATTATTATTTTATAAATGTTTAAGCGGACGCAACAGGGGCAACACCGGCCTTGGCGAAGTGCGGGCTCATGTAGCGCTGAAGGTTAAAGTAGGTCAGCTCATCACCCTCCTTCAACTTCAGCAGCGCCATCAAGCTCGCATCGGCATTGATCTTGCGACCATTGGTCTTGTCCTGAAGACTGTGCGTGCGGATGTACTCGTTAATCTCGCGAGTCACCTCAGTGCGCGCCATCTCAGACCCAGCCGCCTTGCCGAGAAAAGTGGCGAGCTCAACACTGATAAGGGTCGGCTTCACAAAACCGCTAGGAGAACGGTTGCCAGTCTTGCGCTTGCGCTTGGCGTTCGCCTTGTTGGCCGTTCGGAGTTCGCGCACAGCCTTCTTCTCCAGGGAACGAAACTCAGACTTGAGGGCAGACAACAAAGAACTCACTTGCTGGAGCTTGGTCATAAACTCGGAATAATCCGATGTAGCGGCCTGAGCTTCAGCAGGCGCGGCACTTGCGGAGGTGGCGGCGGCCTCGGTGGAGACCACGCCTTCAGTTACGGGCGCTGGAGTAGGGGCAGCCTGCTTCTTGCCGGACTTCTTAGCCGGAGCAGTCACCTCAACAGCAACAGGGGCAGGGGCAGCAGCAGGCGTGGGAGCAGCCTCCTTTGCGGGCTTGGTGGCCTTGTGTGATTTGGCAGCCTTAGGGGTGTTTACAACAGTTTCAGTAGCTTGGACGGTTTCGGTTTTCTTAGACGTTTGCTTGCTCATCTTATTATACTTTACTATAATAAGATTTATTTAAGTGATTTAACGCATTATATTATTTAATTTATAAAAGTAAGACCTATTGAGACTTGTAACTGTTCCTAAATATACACAGAATGCCAAATTTGATATATATATAAAGTATTTTAACTTAAAAACAAAATATTAATATTTAATTTTCATTGTTATTTTTTTATTATTTTTATTTTTTTATTATTTTTATTTTTTCATTATTTTTATTTTTTCATTATTATTTCACAAAATAGTTATGAGAAATAATAATTTGATTTTGATTTAATCATTATGCGAGACCGAATAATATAACCATGGTAAAGCTTGCGCCGCTTGTGGATTTACTAAAGTAATCGCACAGAGAACATAATTGCATCCTAAACATTTACTTTCACGATTAATTCCATTTTTTATAATATTTTCCATAAAATTAACTGAAATTAATTGTAATACTTCTACCGGCAATAATGGAATTTCCATCATATTTAATCCTAAAAAAGGATTGCCCGTCGGTGGACATATTTCCATTTTGACAGCTGGCGATAAATGTGCTCTATATTCCCATATATCATATAATTCTCTTACAAATCGTATCATTCCTACACGGTCTAATGAAGAAAACCATTCTGAATTCGTATAATTTCCTAAACTATCTATTTCTTGGAAGAGAGATTTAATTCGTAATTCCATAATTTTTTTGGGATCTAAATTTTCATTTACATCTTCAATATCTATATCTAATTTCTCATTAATAAATGACCCAAATTTAATTAATTTTTTAATATTATTTTTAATATTATTTTTAATTATATTGCGATTGTATGGATTTGTTGTTGTTTTTCCATTTTTTACTATTAAATTATGTAATGATAATATATCAAACCCATATATCATGTCATCTGTGTCTTTAAAACTAAAAAATTGTGTATATGAAATTTCAGATATGGGGTCCATGGTGAAAAATTCTGTTTCATTTACACACAGCTTTCTGTTTTTTCTAGCTGGTCCATGTAAATTATTGTAGATCTTTACACAATATTTTTTCCAGTTTCTTTGTATTATTTCGGCATTATATGACCCGTGTAAAAATTTATAAATAACTTCGACTAATTGTTCTTTTGTGCCTGATGATTTTTGTTTATAATGTTTACATATCAGCTTTAAATCTGCGAGTGAGTATTTTTTTGATTTAAATGTAGCATACTCACTAATTTTTGGTTGAATCAGCATCTCTTTCTCTTTAATCGGTTTTAAAGTTTTATCTTTTAATGGTTTGTGCTTTGTTAATTTATTTTTTTTACTTACATTATTGTTTATGATTGAATCAATACTATTCTCCATAATATATACTATAGTTAAAATCTTTTAAGAGTTTTAATATATAGATTATAAATTTGGCTAATCCACAAATATAAAGTTATAATCCTCTAGAAATTTTCGTAAGGGTTCTCTAAAAACACTCTTATTCATTATCCCTTGTTGTTTTGTTTCACATATACTTGTTTCACATATACTTGTTTCACATACACTTGTTTCACATATACTTGTTTCATCTAAATTAAACATGGAATGTATCTCTTTTAACCCATCATAATCATCTATATAATTTGTATTTTCTCTCAACCAATCATAAAAATCTTGTTCTATTTCTTTACTTTTTTTACTTTCGATAAATTTTTCATAATAAGTAATTGTTTTATATAAATTTATATTTTTACTCTTTGTTGTCGTGTAATTATAATCTGTTCCGGAAATCACACATATCTTTCTAAAATTCTCCATAGTTAGTTGAAGACATTCTAATATTTTTTTGAAATCATAGAGAACAAAAGATGATTTCAAAAGACTAATGCTGCGCAATACACGTGGGCAACCATAAACAAATAAATCCATGTCTTCACTTAAACACGCATAGACCGTTTTTGTTAATACTAACTTCGCGCACAATTTATCGGCTTCGCCCTCCGCAACACCATACGAAACCCCACATAAGTCCATTAATTTTTTTACATTCTCCAGATCGGCTAAGCTTAATCTTACGAATTTTCGGCGCAGTGAATCTAATTCGCCATTTATTTCTCTCTTCTCTTCATAATCCGTAATCTCTGCTAACTTTTCATTTAATTTTTTAAATGTTTCTTCGGCTATTATCTTTTCTTCCTTTCTTATCTTAAGTAAGTCGTATTTTTGTTGAGGGGGTTTCCCGTCAAACACAAAGTAAGGAATAATTCCGTTCATTTTAAATAAAGCAATCATTTGATACATATTATCTATGAGTGCACCTTCTCCGGAAAATTTATACATATAAATACTCGTATCCACTGCTATTTTTTTTCCCCGTAAATCATTGAAGGAAATATGCCGAATTGGACCCGTATTACTTGCATTAGGATGAGCATTACATTTTTCTTTCAGGTAGCGATTCAGGTGTTGAATTCCCATTTATTTTTGCGTGTATATGTTTATTAATAATAGAATAATATTATACTCAATTTTTTAATAAATAATTAAATAAATTCTATTATACTCATTCTAGTCGTGTTTAATAAATTTTTATATTTATCCTTTTTATTACTAGGTTTACTTGTGTGAATTCCATTTACGCTTGTTATTCCATTTAAAATACTTTCATTATTATATTGATCTTGAATATAGTCACCTAAATCATTAAAAACATACTGGGCTCCATTCAATTGTAAAAGCGCCGTGTTGTGATTATTACACCAAGAGAGAAATCCACAATAATCATTTAAAAATATTGCGGTTAAAATATAATAAGAAAATACATGCGTATCTTCTCTATATAAATTCTTTCTTAAATAAGCATTTTTCTCTCCTGGTTCATGTATATTAGTATAAGTTAAGCCCATAAATCCTAAGACCTTGTTACATTGATAAAGAGAGAAAAGCCTTTCTAATTGTAAATTAAAATTCATATAGTCCATAAAAGTGGATAAATCTTTTTTATTTTCCAAAGCATTAAAACTACACAAAGCCACGTTCATTATCCGCGCCCATGTTTCGGCATAAGCTTCTGAGACATCATAATCACTATCTATCGGAAAAAGTTGGCTCATAAGTTTAAGTAATTGATTTTTATTATTTGCACCTGAATCCAGGCCATACGCGTGAAATGTTTCGTGAATAAGCACTTTAAACCACTCTTCATTCCGAAAAATAACAATCTCACCTTCGGGCGAACAACTGATGGTGAACGCTGTATTTACGTGTTCTACGCCGAGGGTCGTTGTCACCTTATCAGGGAGTTCTTTTAGAAACGGGGTTTGATAAATATATATATCCAGTGTTTTCGCGCAGGTTTTTGACGAATACGAGGCGCATATTTTCAACCACATATATATCATTTTTATGTTTGTTAAATACTTATCGTCTAGTTTTAGCAATTCTTCTTCCGAAAATAGGGTGAAATGAATATGGATAGTTCTACCATTAATAACGCACGTATACGTTAATTGATATGTTTCATTCTCACTAATGTATTTTTTAATATAAGTCGGGAAAAATTTACTACTATAGATGTCGGGTTGTTTTGCTGGTTCTGTCTGTGTTAATTTTTTTAAGATCCCTTTTAGACAGGAATGTTTAATGGATTCTCTATAGGCTTTATAGATATCATTGTATATCACTTTTAGCATATTCGTTTTTTCTTCTACTGCGTTTGTTCCTACTGCGTTTGTTCCTACTGCGTTTGTTCCATTTTTTTCTTCATTAAAAATAGGTATAAAATATTTTATAAATTCGCCAGATGTTTTTGTATAATTCATTCTAGTATATAATAACTAAATAATTTTATATTAGTTATTATTATAATGAAACTAACCAAAAAGATTACGAAGAGAGAAAAGAAATTAAAATCGCGTTGTTTAAGATATAAAAAAGGGAAATGTGTCAGAAGATATAGTAAGAAACAAATAAAAATGTTATTATCTCTACAAAAGGAATACAAACAGTTTAAAAAAACTAAAAAGTCTAAAATATTCATGTAAATCATTTTAGATAATACGAAAAATCATAATAATTAGATGGCACGGAAACAAATAATATTTAGGAATAACTAATTTAGTTAAATCTATATATATATATATATACTATAATAACTAAAATGGTTAATTATAGTTGCGAAAAGTGTTTGAAAACATTTACCCAAAAGTCTCATTTTAATCAACATCTAAAACGAAAAAATAATTGTGAAAATAATGCTGATAAAATTAAATTAATGATTGATAAAGCGGTTGAAGAAAAAATTAATTCTATAATTCCTGAAAATAAAATATTAGTTTCTAATAAAATTGATTCATTATTTAACAATAAGAATATAGACAAAACCATAATGGAAATTACGAAACCTTTTATGAAATGGGTTGGAGGAAAGACACAAATAATTAATGATGTAATTGGGCTTTTTCCAAAAAATATGAATAACTATCACGAACCATTTTTGGGAGGAGGTAGTGTTCTTCTTGCTTTACTCACATATAAGGCAAATGGATATATAAAAATAACTGGTAGTATTTATGCAAGTGATTTAAACTCAAATCTTATAGGGTTGTATAAAAATATTCAATCAAATCCAGATTTACTAATAAATGAAGTTAAAAAAATATCAGAAGAGTTTGGAAAATGCAAAGGGATTGATGTAAATCGTAAAGCATCTACAATTGAAGAGGCGATGAGTTCTCCCGAATCTTATTATTTTTGGATTAGAAAAATGTTTAACTCATTATCAAAAGAAGGCAGAACTTCTATATCTGCTTCTGCTATGTTATTATTTATGAATAAGACATGCTTTCGTGGAGTATACCGTGAAGGACCAAATGGTTTTAATGTTCCATTTGGAAACTATAAAAATCCATCAATTTTGGACGAAGAACATATAAGAAATGTATCTACTCTGATAAAAGATGTTATATTTACAAATTGTTCTTTTAGTGATGCTTTAACTAAAATTACAAAAGATGATTTTGTATATCTTGATCCACCTTACGCCCCAGAAAATGATACATCATTTGTATCATATACATCAGATGGTTTTAATTTAGATAATCATAAGATGTTATTCAAAGAATGTAACGAAATGAAAGAAAAAAATGTAAAGATGTTGATGAGTAACGCCGATGTTAAACTTGTAAAAGATGCTTTTCATTCGCCTATATTCACAACAAAAATTATATCATGTAGAAGGGCAATACATTCCAAAAAACCTGATGCGAGAACAAACGAAGTTTTAATTACGAATTAATCCAATCATCAAGTTTAGAGTAATAATCATCATCATCTCCAAACAATACAGGAATATTATTTTTTTCATTTGTTTCTTTAATAATTTTCCATTTTTTATGGTCTGAATTATATTTTTTTTTAAGAAAGGTTGAAATACAAAATGCATATTCTACTTGAAACTTATCGCCTAAGCAAACTGGATACTCTACAAACTTAAAATGATGACCGAGACATAACTTATCTTCCACGCTTCCACCTCCATTTTGATTTTTCTTTTCCAGAATCTTTACATTAATATTGCGAGTAATATTATCTATAAAGATGTATGCCTCGTCAACTTCTCTAAAAAGTTCCTTCTGATGAAATAGAGACATATAATAGATCAATCCATTTTGTTTAACAAAATGAATTGTATGCTTAGCATCAATCTTTTCAAGATAATATCCATATTTCGTCTTTTCCTTTCCAGTAATATTTTTGCGAACAAATCCGTTTGAAATAAGACGGATTTCATTATCTGTCTTATTTTCAAACGCAATACCATTATGATTCGTAGTTGAACCGCCTGCGCCAGTTCCTTTATTATGTGTTTCGGTCATTTTATAAGATTATATTAATTAACTTTAATAGTTTTCTAAAATCAATTTTTAAATTAAATATTTTTTAATTAAATATTTTTTAATTAAAAAATTGTGCCGTTTTAGATGTGCGATGGTGTAACTTATTTATATAACATTTGTTCATTTATCTATCATTTCATTTACATATCATTTCATTTATCTATCATTTCATTTATCTATCATTTCATTTATCTATCATTTCATTTACATATCATTTCATTTATCTATCACTACTTGTTTTGCTACCTTTTTAATTACCTTATTTATATTTTCTATGTCGCCATCCATTACTTTAGTCATTATTTTCATATACTCATCACATTGTTTGGATTTACTGT
>Ga0214919_10004666_pt1 | contig 19892 bp, 16 predicted proteins | sample LL1503_MetaG_FD_177994 | JGI IMG/M metagenome (GOLD analysis project Ga0214919, IMG submission 177994) | Freshwater microbial communities from Lake Lanier, Atlanta, Georgia, United States - LL-1503 | ecosystem: Environmental > Aquatic > Freshwater > Lake | place: USA: Georgia | collected...
CGCTATTTTTGAAAATATAGATGCGAAACATTATGACATATATAAAGCAAAATAAGTGGAAGGTATTCACAACAGTAATCATTATTGGCGCAGTTTTTTTTGCGTTTAAAACAACGGAAAAACAAAACGGGGAGTCGCCTGAAATCCGTCATCGTAAATTACTATCAACGATAGGACATTTGTTAGAAACGGAACACTATAGTCCACGTAAAATTGATGATGATTTTTCTAAAGATGTTTTTAAGGAATATTTAAAAGCTTTAGATCCTGAAAAAAATATTTTTTTAAAGTCTGATATCGAAGCACTTCGTGTGTATGAAACAAAATTAGATGATGAAATTCATGGAGATGCTATTTTGTTTGAACCCGCATCAAGTGTTATTTATGAAAAAAGATTAATAGAAGCGCGTAAGGTTTTTGAAGCTGTGGTGCAATCCTCTTTTGATTTTTCAATAGATGATTCTGTTTTGTTAGATGCGGATGTTAAGTCGGCGCCAGCGAATGAAAAAGAAAGATATAATAATTGGTATCTGCTGCTGAAATATAAAGCGCTGGATAGATTCGTAAATTTAACAGAGGAGCGTGAAAAAAATAAAACAAAGGAAAAATTTATTGTGAAGGCCGACTCTACATTAGAAAGAGAAGCGCGCGCTTCCGTAAAAAAAGAATATTCAAAAAGATTTGAACGTTTAGAAAAAACGTTTGACAAAGAAAAAAGGTTCGAACTTTTTTTAAATACCATTACGGGTTTAATGGATCCACATACCGACTATATGGCACCTGTTGAAAAGCGATCATTTACAGAGCAAATGAGTGGTACTTTTTATGGGATAGGTGCTCAATTAACGCAGGATGACAATGGTATTAAAATTGCAAGCATTCAACCTGGAGGTGCAGCTTGGAAATCAGGACAGCTAGTGGTAAACGATGTGATTGTTAAAGTGGCACAAGGCGCAGAGGAACCTGTTGATGTAACTGGTTATGAAACCACAGATGCAGTAAAATTAATCAGGGGAAATTTAGGTACCGAAGTTAGATTAACAATTCGTAAGCCGGATGGGTCCTATAAAATTGTTGCATTAAAGCGTGAAAAAATTGTGTTAGATGAAGGATTTGCGCGCAGTGCCATTATTCAAAAAGGCGCTGATAAATATGGCTATATTTTATTACCAGATTTTTATGCTGATTTTGAGCGTGAAGAAGGTGCAAGATGTGCAAGAGATGTAGCGAAGGAAATAGAAAAATTAAAAGCGGAGAAAGTAAAAGGGATTGCCATTGATATTAGATATAATGGTGGTGGTTCATTATATGAAGTGGTTCAAATGGCAGGTTTATTTATTGATCAAGGTCCGATGGTTCAAATCAGAAACAAGGAAGGCAGGGCGCAAACCTTATCAGACGAAGTACCAGGGACTATTTACAACGGCCCGTTGGTAGTGATGGTGAATGAATTTAGTGCATCAGCAAGTGAAATTTTCGCAGGCGCAATACAAGATTACAAGCGAGGTATTATTATGGGAAGTACTTCCACTTATGGAAAGGGTACGGTACAAAGAAATGTACCTTTTGGAAAACCTTTAGATGATTTTGGTATTCAGACAGAATATGGCGCAGTAAAACTAACCTTCCAAAAATTTTATAGGGTAACCGGAAGTTCTACCCAACGTAAAGGGGTGGTACCGGACGTAATTTTACCTGATGATTATGAATTTTTGAAATATCGTGAAAAAGACAACGAATCAGCATTGCCTTGGGATGAAATGGAGCGCGCTAAATTTCAAGTATGGCCTAATAATTCTCCGATTGCGGCCATAGCTGCAAAAGCAAATGATAAAATTGCAAAAGATACTTCCATGATTGCATTCAAAAAAACATTGGAATGGGTTTCAACGCAAATGGATCGCCCTGTGCATTTAAAACTGGATAAATACATGGCCTTCCGTAAGCAATTACAGACGACCATGCTTCAAAATGACAATCGCATTAAATTAAAAGATAGCATGCAGGTTACGGCGCTAAAAGCTGATTATGATAAGTTTTATAACAATCCGGATAAAACCAAACAGGATCGTTATCAAGCTTGGTTAAAAGTCATTGCGAAGGATGCGCAGATCAATGAAGCAAGTAAATTGTTGGGTGAATTTTTTGCTCAAAACTGGATTGCAAAAAAAACGAATTAATTTAAACGGGAATTATGAAAGTGGAAGCATTGGATAAAGTGAAAAGATGGCATGTTATTTATACAAAGTCAAAGTGGGAGAAGAAGGTGGAAGGTTTGTTATTGAAAGCGAATATAGAAAGCTGGTGTCCTGTTCAAAAAAAGGAAAGGCAATGGTCGGATCGAAAAAAAATAATTGAAGAACCTTTATTTAGATCCTACGTTTTTGTAAAAATAGAAAAGGAAGAGCATAGTAAAGTATTGGGTACTATTGGTGTGGTGAATTTTCTATATTTTGAAAAAAAGCCTGCCATCATTCGAGACAATGAGATTGAGACTATCCGAAAATATTTAGGATTGGCAAACGCTTCTATTCAAGTAGTCAATATGACTAATTTGCCTGCACAAACAAAAGTATCAATCAATCAGGGCTTATTTATGGGTCAAAAGGGAGAAGTGATTAGGTCAGGTAAAAAAACAGTGTTTGTGCAATTGCAAAGCATTAATATGATGATGATGGTGGAATTTAAATTGGCTGAAATATCAGTTGTGTAAGTGTAACTGGAATTATTCAATATCCTTATTCATTGCTTGTTATGCAGTGTTAAGCTAAAGTCCAGTCCACTAATTGATTGCTCCATTCTTGCCGGTAAGGTGTTTCAACACGAATATAATTATCGGTATATCCTTCCAGCATTAATTCGGTTGGATTTTCTTTGGTAGCCCTTGGGGACTCAAATAAAACTTTTCTTGTTTCCCCTAAATGTTGTGCAGTAAAATATTGCAATTTTTGATAGGATAAATTTCTTAAAATTTTATTGCGCTCCTGTCTAATGGGAATAGGTACGACCGGCTTAATGGTTAAAGCCTTGGTGGCAGCGCGTTCGGAGTAGGTGAATACATGCAAATAAGAAATATCAAGTGCATGAATAAAATCCAAACTTTCTTTAAAATAATCTTCTGTTTCCCCAGGTGATCCAACAATTACGTCAACGCCAATACATGCATGCGGCATTATTTTTTTGATATGTTGCACACGCTCTAGATATAAATCTCTGGTGTACCTGCGCTGCATTAATTTTAAAACAGCATCTGAGCCACTTTGTAATGGAATATGAAAATGGGGCATGAACTGATCGCTATTTGCCACCCAATCTATTATTTCATTCGTGATTAAATTGGGTTCAATAGAGGAAATACGGTATCTCGGAATATTGGTTTCTTGGTCCAATGCTTTTACTAAGTCAAAAAAACTTTCATCGTGTTTTTTACCTCCGGTCTGTCCTTTGCCAAAGTCGCCTAAATTAATACCGGTTAAAACAATTTCTTTGACATTATTGCTTGCTAATTCATTTGCCTGTTGCACTACATTTTCAATATTATTGCTTCGACTTTTTCCACGTGCTAATGGGATGGTGCAAAAAGTGCAACTATAATCACAGCCGTCCTGTACTTTTAAAAATGTACGTGTTCGATCATTCACTGAAAAGGAACTGTGAAAATCGGAAACGTCATCAATTTCACAGCTACATATTTTTGCGGCATCCCCCTTGGTTAAATTTGAGAGGTGTTTAATTAAGTTAAATTTTTCAGCAGCTCCTAATACTAAATCAACGCCTGGGATGGAAGCAATTTCCTGGGGTTTTAATTGTGCATAGCAGCCTGTGATGACCACAAAGCTTTCCGGGGATCTGCGTTGAATGCGACGCACCAGTTGGCGACATTCCTTATCTGCGTTTTCCGTAACAGAGCAAGTATTAATGACATATACATCTGCTTTCTCCGCAAAATCCTTCTTTTCAAAACCATTTTGTTCCAATTGCCTAGACAAGGTGGAGGTTTCTGAAAAATTCAATTTGCAGCCTAAGGTGTGAAATGCGACCGTTTGTTGTTTGCTCATGGGCAACAAAGGTAAAAAACCTTGGGGGAACCTTAAAATCTTAAAATATACTTAAAGCGGCTATTAATTTCCCATTTTGGCTAGATTCAATTAAGTTTGCAACTACTAAAATGGTCAAAAATGGACTTCAAAAAAATTAATAATTGGACGGGTTGGTTGGTTACTTTAATTGCATGTACGGTATATATCATGACCTCGGAAGCTGCAGGCAGTTTTTGGGATTGTGGTGAGTTTATCAGCAGTGCTTATAAATTACAAATTCCTCATCCACCAGGGGCCCCTATGTTTGTATTATTAGGCAGAATATTTATTATTTTGTTCGGCGACAATCCTTTAACTGCGGCAAAGGCGGTAAATACCATGAGTGCTTTGGCGAGTGGCTTTACCATTTTATTTTTATTTTGGACCATTACCCATTTTGCAAAACGGATTGTGGTTAAGCAAACAGGTGGGGAACCAGTAGGCTATCAAATTATTGCAATCATGGGCGCAGGTATTGTAGGTGCGTTGGCGTATACTTTTAGCGATTCATTCTGGTACAGTGCTGTTGAAGGTGAGGTTTATGCATTAAGTTCTTTTTTCACTGCGTTGGTTTTTTGGGCAATATTAAAATGGGAACATAAAGCAGATCAACCTGGTGCAGACAAATGGATCATCTTTATTTTTTACATGATGGGTTTGTCTATTGGTGTTCACTTATTAAATATATTAACCATTCCAGCGATCGTAATGGTGTATTATTTCAGAAATTATAAACCAACATTAAAGGGAGGGCTTCTTGCCTTTTTTGTAGGGGTGATTATAACCGGGTTTATACAAGTAGTGCTTATTCAATATACCATTAAATGGGCAGGTGCGTTTGATGTCAACTTTGTAAACTCCATGGGATTGCCATTTTTTAGCGGTTTTATCTTCTTCTTTGTTTTGTTAGCAGCCATTTTAACATGGGGCATCTATTATGCAAATAAAAAAGGATTGTATTTTTTAAAGTTAGGGGTGTGGTCAATGATATTTATGTTATTGGGTTATACCACATATATCACTACCATGATTCGTTCAAATGCAGATCCTTCGGTGGATATGTATAATGTAGATAATCCTGTTACCCTGGTTGGTTACTTAGGAAGAGAGCAATATGGCGATTGGCCCATATTATTCGGACCAGATTATGTAGATAAGGTGGACAATGTAGAAAGCGGCGATCAGTATGTAAAAGCCCCTACAAATTATGAATTAGCGGGTAAAAATTTTAAGCGTGATTGGTCATCAGCACCATCAGCGCATTTATTCCCAAGAATGTGGGATGGCGAAAATGATCGTGGTCAAATGGATAGCTATAAAGCGTTTGCAGGTGTTGTGGATGGTGAAGCACCCACGTTAAGAGATAATATTAAATACTTTACAAATTACCAATTTGGTTTTATGTATCTGCGTTATTTCCTTTGGAACTTTGCAGGTAAGCAAAACGATTTACAAGGTTTTGGCAATGTCAGGGATGGTAATTTTAGTACAGGAATTTCCTTTATTGACAATTTCTTTTTTGGTGATCAATCCAAATTACCTGATACCATTAAAAATAATAATAAGGCACACAATAGCTTGTTTATGTTACCTTTCTTCTTAGGATTGTTTGGTTTTTTATTCCAATACCAACAAAACAAGAAAGATTTTATCGTGACTGGCTTATTGTTCTTTTTTACTGGATTAGCGATTGTACTTTATTTAAATCAAGTCAGTTTGCAACCGCGTGAAAGGGATTATGCTTATGTAGGCTCGTTTTATGTATTTGCGATATGGATAGGATTGGGTGTTTTACAAGTCATTCAATGGCTAACAAAAGTGGTGAATCAAAAAACAGCAAGCATCATTGCTACAGTGGTTTGTTTTTTATCGGTACCCGCTTTAATGGCACAGCAAGAATGGGATGACCATGATCGTAGTCAAAAATTATTACCACGTGATTTGGCGCGTAACTATTTAGAAAGCTGCCCGCCGAATGCGATTTTATTTTCCTTTGGGGACAATGATACTTACCCTTTATGGTATGCGCAGGAAGTGGAAGGTATACGCCCAGATGTTCGTGTGGTCGTGAACAGTTTATTAGGCTCTGATTGGTACATGAGGGAGCTTAGATATAAAGTAAATCAAAGTGATAAATTTGATGTGATATTTACTGAAGAACAAGTGTCAGGCAATAAATTGAATGTGGCATATTATAATGCTTTGCCTGAATATGGCGAAACCCGCTACCATAATTTAGATTCTGTGTTAAGGTATGTGATTGGGGATCCTTCTGGGAAATATATGGCATCAACAACAGATGGCCCTGTTAATATATTCCCTACACATAAATTCAAAGTTGCAGTAAATAAAGCGAATGCATTAGCATCAGGTATTGCAAAGCCAACCGATGCGATGGTAGATGAATTATTAATTGATTTCAATCCGAATCGTCAATATTTATTGAAAAATGAATTAGCCATGTATGCAATCATCGCTACTAGTGACTTTAAGCGACCTATATGTTTTACTTCTACACAGGAATTAAAAGAATTAGGATTAGACAAGTATGTGCGCCAAACTGGGTTGTCTTATCAGTTGGTTCCTGTACTTAATCAAACAATTGATGCAGATGTGGCGTATAAGAATATGATGACTAAATTTTCCTTTGGCAATGCAAAAAATCCGAATGTATATTTTGATGAGGAAAATAGACGTCACTTGAATTCAATGCGATTGGCTTTCTCGCAAGTTGCACAAGCATTAGCAGTAGAAGGCAAGCGGGATAGTGCACAACAGTTGCTTAGAAAATTTGACGCAGAAACCAATGATAACAATTTCCCTTATGGAATGACCTCCAATAGAGGAAACCAACACAATTATTTTTCTTATTTATTTTTACAAGCATGTTATGCTTCAGGAGAATTAAAATTAGCAAAAAAGGTGAGTGTTTCTTTGTTAAAGGATTTAAATCAAGGGGTTGCTTATTATAAATCATTAGGCGAAGCAATGAGCGATGATCAGTTTTTTGTAAACGCTGAAAATGCCTATCAAGGCAAACCCAATAGTTTAGCCAATAAACAAATTGCCTTTGTACAAGATATATTAACCTGCGGTCAATTAATTGAAGCGGTCAATAAAATGGAAAAAGACTTTGTTATTGCTAAAAAATAAGTAGCGAACAATTTATTAAAGAAGCCCTCTTTTAACCGATGTTAAAAGAGGGCTTCTTTCGTTAAGCAATCAATGCGGATTATAATAAGGTGGTCAAAGTTGTAACGACCGTGTCAATTTCCTGGGTTGTATTGTATTTGGAAAATGAGAATCGAACGGTAACGATATCCGAAGGCTTTTGGAGCGCGGCAATCACATGAGAACCTTGTTGTGCGCCACTTGAGCAAGCACTACCACCACTAGCGCAAATATGCTGTATATCTAAATTAAAAAGGAGCATTTCTGTTTTTTGATTCTTAGGAAAGTTGACACTAAGCAAAGTGTATAAGCTTTCGCCAAAAGGATCCCCATTAAAGCTAACCGTTGGGATATTTTCAACTAAGGAATCGTACATGTATTTTTTTAATCCTGAAATATATTCCTTGTCTTTATCGTGATTTTGGGTTGACAATTCTAATGCCTTGGCAAAGCCAACAATGCCGTATACATTTTCGGTACCAGCACGCATGTTTCTTTCTTGTGCCCCGCCATGTAAAAATGGGTTGATTTTAATATTTTCATTGATATATAAAATACCTGTACCTTTTGGACCATGAAATTTATGCCCTGCAGCAGTAATGAAGTCAACGGGTATATTTTTCAAATCAAAATTATAATGACCTACGGTTTGTACTGTATCACTATGGAAGTAGGCGTTGTGTTTTTTACAAAGCCCACCCACTTCATTTAAGTTAATGCAATTGCCAATTTCATTGTTGGCATGCATGATGGTAACAATCGTTTTTTCTGCGCTATTGATTAATAATTCCTCTAAATGAGTAAAATCTATATGTCCATTCGGTAGAATATTTACAAAAGATAATTTTACCTGATGCACTTTGGCTAAATAGGTAACTGTATGAAGTGTAGCATGATGCTCAATAGGTGAGCTGATGATATGTTTACAACCCAAATCGGTCACTGCCGCATGTAAAACAGTATTGGTACTTTCGGTACCACCGCTGGTAAAAAATATTTCTGCAGGCTTGGCGCCTAATAAAGCGGCAATTGATTTTCGGGCTTTTTCAATAGCCATACGTGTTTCACGGCCATAACTATAAATGGAAGAGGGGTTTCCAAATTGCTCCTTAAAAAAAGGCAACATTGCTTCTAGCACATCTGTGTCGATGGGCGTTGTTGCAGCATTGTCAAAGTAGATTCTTTCCATACCCGTTAAAATTACTAAATGCTATGAATTATTGAAATAATATTATCGGCTAAATCGTCCGCTTCCAATTGTGTGGGGGCTTCCGTATATATCCGAACAATGGGTTCTGTATTACTGGGTCTTAAATGCACCCATTTGTTTTCAAAGTCAATTTTCATACCATCAATTTTATTAATGGCGTAGGTAGAGAATTGTATTTCCAAACCCGCATATATCTTATCTAATGAAATAGAAGCGTCTAATTCTATTTTCTTCTTACTCATATAATAAGCAGGCAAACTCGCTTTTAACGCCGCCGCGCTTAGATTTATTTTGGCCAAATGTGTTAAAAATAAGGCGATACCAATTAATGCATCTCTGCCATAATGTAAATCGGGAACAATGATACCTCCGTTTCCTTCTCCGCCAATGACCGCATTTTCTTGCTTCATTTTTTCAACCACATTTACTTCACCCACAGCACTTGCAAAATAAGTGCAGCCATTTTTTTCTGTAATATCACGTAATGCACGTGTGGATGATAAATTACTAACGGTACTTCCTTTTTTATGTTGAAGTATATAGTCCGCAATAGCCACTAAAGTGTATTCTTCTCCAAACAATACTCCATCCTCACTTACAAAACACAGACGGTCAACATCAGGGTCAACCGCAATGCCTAGAGTAGCTTTGGTGGCAACCACTGTGGTGCATAATTCAGTTAAATGTTCCTTTAAGGGCTCTGGATTATGCGCGAAATTGCCATGCATGTCGGAGTTCAATACTTTGATATTTGTAACACCTATTGCTTTAAGTAATGCGGGCACTGCAAATGCACCCGAGCTATTAATCGCATCCACAACAATGGAGAAGTTTGCTTGCTTAATCGCATTTATATCTACCAATGGATAGTTAAGTATCGCGTCAATATGTTTTTGTAAACTGGTGTCGTTTGGAATAATTTTTCCCATTGCATCTATATCCGCATAATCAAAATCTTCGTTCGCAGCTAATGATAAAATCGTTTTACCTTCTGCTGCATTTACAAATTCTCCTTTGTGGTTTAATAATTTTAAAGCATTCCACTCTTTTGGATTATGGCTAGCTGTTAATATAATACCGCCATCTGCTTTTTCAAAAACAACACACATTTCAACAGTAGGGGTGGTACTTAGTCCTAACTGAATCACATCAATCCCTAAAGCGATCAAGCTCTGTTCTACTAAATTGGCAACCATATGACCGCTAATTCGGCCATCCCTGCCCACCACCACTTTTAAAGGGCCTGTTGATTTCTGTTTCAACCAAGTGCCATAAGCGGAGGCGAATTTGACAATATCAATAGGCGTTAAGTTGTCATTGGGTCTGCCTCCAATGGTGCCTCTAAATCCAGATATACTTTTAATAAGTGCCATTAACTGTAGGTTATATTATAAAAATAGGTTCTGCAAATTTACTTTAAATTTTTGCATTCTTGTATCTTTATGGAATGATGCAAAATTTAATGGAAAGTATAATAAAATGGGATCAGGCCCTGTTTTTTCGAATAAATGGGCAGTGGACCAATACTTTTTTAGATAAATGGCTGCTTTGGTTTCGGACCTCTGATAACTGGATTCCTTTTTATGTGGTTTTTTTATTTTTTTTGATCAGAAAATTGAAAATTAAAACATGGAAGTGGATGTTGTTGGCTATTGTCAATGTTGCTTTAACTGATCAAGTGAGTAGTAATTTTTTTAAGCCCTTCGTGCATCGACTTAGACCATGCCAGGATCCGTTGGTTTTAGACAAAGTGAAATTAGTCGTAGATCATTGTTTGACCTCCTTTAGTTTTACTTCCTCTCATGCTGCTAATCATTTTGGAATAGCGACTTTTATTTTTTTTACTTTAAAGCCGCTCTTTAATAATTATCGGTATTTATTTTTAGTTTGGGCTGGAATCATTTCCTATGCGCAAGTATATGTAGGGGTGCATTATCCAATAGATGTAATTGCAGGCGCAATCATTGGAATTATTTCTGGTTGGATGGTCGCTTATTTTTATTCCAAATGGGAGCGTGGTGCATTGCAGTCCTAATCATGCAATAACTAAAAATTAAATTGGGCTGTATTTTTTGGATAAACAAGCTCATAGCTTTTTCGATTCCCTTTTGCTTTTACATGAAAAATATTTATTTGTTGTTCGTTTACGCCAAATAATATTTCACAATTAATATTGAGTTGGTTGAGCTGCTTCACATTTTTTACTTCAAAATAGGACCAGGTACTTTCCTTTTGTATTTCGTATCCTACATATTCTAATTTCACTTTATTACCATTCGCATTTAAATTCAAGCGTTTGGTTAAATAAGCGGCGATTAATGCGTCTGCTTTATTTTTTTGATTTGCTTGTGATAAGTCAATTGTGGTTTTAGCTTCTGCCCCCATCATTTTTTCAAGGTCATTGGTGAAAGTGCGAATACTAATTTCGATAGTGGCTTCCTTTTCATTATGATTAATTTCAATGACTGACACGAAAAAGGGATGAATGATTGCAATTAATGCTGAAATAAATGGGTTGAATCCGATGAGCGCCATAATGTTTATTTGTATTTTACAAAGGTCTTGATTAATTTAACATTTCAAAATTTTCATTTCATGGATGATTTGCTGATTTATCTCAGACTAGGTTTTAGGCATATCATTGATATCAATGGATCGGATCATATCCTATTTATATTGGCCTTGGTGATTAGGTATGTATGGGATGATTGGAAAAAGCTATTGGTTTTAGTCACTTCTTTTACAATTGGCCATTCTGTAACCCTTGCCTTAAGCACCTTAAATTGGGTCAATTTTCCTGTTAGTTTAATTGAGCTTTTAATACCCATAACAATTTTATTAACAGCGATATCTAATTATTTCGTCAAAGATTTCAACTTTACATCCAAAAATCGGTTCATTTACTTCGCAGCCCTATTCTTTGGGCTCATCCATGGTTTGGGCTTTAGTAACTACCTAAAAAGCCTTTTGGGGCAGGAGGAAAGCATCATTGGGCCGCTTTTTTCATTTAATTTGGGCCTTGAGCTAGGACAGCTATTGATTGTTAGCATTATTTTACTTTTTTCGTTTATATTCGTATCCCTTTTTAAGGCGGGTCGTAAGTTATATATTAGAATTGGGACTACTATAACTTTTTGTCTAGCCTTAAATATGGTGTTAGATCGAATTGCCCCTTTTTTTAATTAAAAAATTGAACAGATGAATTTTAAAAAATTAGTAAGTACTTGCTTGGTGATTATTGCAAGTGCGACTGTGTTAATTGCACAAGACATTCGTAACAATCCAACTTCCAATCATGGAAACAAGTTTGAGCAGTTGGGTACAATCTTAGCAACTCCAAATGAGTATCGAACAGCGAGTGGTGCGCCAGGACCAAAGTATTGGCAACAAAGAGCTGACTATGATATTAAAGCAACTTTGGATGAAAAAAAATTATTATTAACTGGTGCTGAAACAGTGACCTATTTTAATAATTCACCAGATGTGTTAACTTATTTGTGGTTACAATTGGATGAGAATGAACATAGCACAATAAACAATGGAGGCTTTCCAGAAGAAAGTAGAATAGGTCGTGCTGTTACACCTGCAACTATTGATAAATTATTGGAGCAAAAGTCGGATAATGGATTAGGGCATATCATTTCATCATTAACAGATGCATTAGGTGCAAAATTAAAATATACCATCAATGGAACAATGATGCGTATAGATTTGCCAACATCACTAAAGCCAGGTCAAAAGTTTACTTTCAAATTAAATTGGAGTTATAAGATCACTGATCGTATGACTGTTGCAGGTCGTGGTGGATTTGAGTATTTCCCAGAAGATGGTAACTATTTATTTACTATGACACAATGGTATCCTCGTTTGTGTGTGTATTCGGATTTCCAAGGATGGCAAAATCACCAATTCACAGGTCGTGGTGAGTTTGCATTGGTTTTTGGAAATTATAAAGTAGCTATTACTGTACCAAGTGATCACGTGGTAATGGCAACTGGACAAGGACAAAATTACCCTGCTGTATTATCTGCTGCTCAGTTGGCAAGATGGACAAAAGCACAAACGGCAACAGAGCCAGTTGAAGTGGTAACTTTAGACGAAGCTAAAGCTGCAGAAAAAAATAAAGCAACTACAAATGAAACTTGGGTATTTAATGCAGAGAATGTTCGTGATTTTGCATTTGGAAGTAGCCGTAAGTTTGTTTGGGATGCAATGGCTGCAAATGTAGAAGGTAAAAAAGTAATGTGTATGAGTGCTTATGGAAAAGAGGCTTATGGTTTATACCGTAAGTTTTCAACGAAGGCAGTAGCACATACTATAAAAAGTTATTCTAAATTTAGTATTGCATATCCATATCCTGTAGCGCAAAGTATTGAGGCTTCCAATGGAATGGAATATCCAATGATTTGTTTTAACTATGGAAGGACAAGTGCGGATGGGACTTATACAGAGTCTGCTAAAAATGGTATGTTAGGGGTAATTATCCATGAAGTTGGACATAATTTTTTCCCAATGATCATCAATAGCGATGAGCGTCAGTGGTCTTGGATGGATGAGGGATTAAATTCGTTTGTTGAATATTTGACAGAGGAATTGTATGATAATAAATTCCCATCACGTGGTGGGCCAGCCTGGACGATTGCGGATTATATGCGATTGCCTAAAGATCAATTAGAACCTATCATGACAAATAGCGAAAATATTATTCAGTTTGGTCCGAATGCGTATACGAAGCCAGCAACTGCAATGAATATTTTGAGAGAAACAATCATGGGTCGTGAATTATTTGATTATGCATTTAAGGAATATGCGCGTCGTTGGGCATTTAAACATCCAACACCGGCTGATTTATTCAGAACCATGGAAGATGCAAGTGCAATTGATTTAGATTGGTATTGGAGAGGATGGTTTTATGGAATTGATCCTGTAGATATTGCTATTGATACAGTGAAGCATGCGGTGTATGATGCAACTGCAGCAGCTGCTCCAATGGGTGGTGGCATGATGGGTGGTCGCGGAGGTCGTGGTATGATGGGTGGCGGTGGCGCAAGAGGTATGGATAAACCATCTGTTCCCGCTTTTGATGATATTTCTAAAGTAAGAAATAGGGCTGACAAATCAATTATGTTTTTAACAGATGCCGATACTTCATTGCGTGATTTTTATTGGAGATATGATCGTGGTATTGAGCCTTATGATTCTGTTACCAAACAACCTGCCATGAATTTTGGCGCGCCTGAAGCATTGACTGATGCAGAGAAAGCAAAATATTCGGATGTTAATTTGTACGAAATCACTTTCTTGAATAAAGGTGGATTGGTGATGCCAATTATCGTTGAATTTACTTTTGCAGACGGCACGAAAGAAACACAAAAACTATCAGCACAAATTTGGAGAAAGAATGAAAATAAAGTGACTAGCGTTTTCTTGACTAATAAAAAAGCAGTGTCTATTCAACTAGATCCAATGCGTGAAACTGCAGACATTGATGAGTCAAACAATAAATGGCCAAATGTTTCAGCACCTTCCAAGTTCACGATGTTTAAAATGAAAGGTTTTGGTCGTGGTCAATCCATTGGATTGTCACCAATGCAAAATGCACAAAACAAAAAATAGCTTTTTTAAAATTTATCAAAAAATAAATGCAATAAAAAAGTCCTTCTTGAATAAGGGAGGACTTTTTTATTTAGGGCCACACAGACAAACGATTACGTATAAATTCATGCTACATGAAATGGTCCGCCCTGAAATAATTTATTACATACTATTGATGAGCTGCTGCTTTATAATTCTTCCATTTTTCTATAACACCTTGCATATCTGAAGGCAACTCACTTTCAAAAACAATTTTCTCGTTAGTGATAGGGTGAATAAAGCCAAGTGTTGCTGCGTGTAATGCGCATCTAGGACAAATCTCAAAACAATTATCAACAAACTGTTTGTACTTGGTATAAATAGTGCCTTTTAAAATTTTATCTCCGCCATATTCCCAATCATTAAATAAAGTATGGCCAATATGTTTCATGTGCACCCTAATCTGATGGGTTCTTCCAGTTTCTAAAATACATGATACTAATGAAACATAATTATAGCTTTCTAATAACTTATAATGTGTGATGGCATGTTTGCCTATCTCGCCTTCAGGATAAGCGTCAAACATTTTTCTATTTTGTTTGTGTCTAGCGATGTGTGCTTCAATGGTTCCTTCTTCCGTTGTTACATTTCCCCAAACCAAGGCCATATATTTTCGTTCCACGGTATGGTTGAAAAATTGTTTCGCTAAATGTGAGGCAGCTTCGGGAGTTTTGGCAAGTACAATTAGCCCTGTCGTATTTTTATCAATTCTGTGTACCAAACCAAAACGAGGCAATACATCTTCATTTAAAGTTGGGTTCTTTGAAAGTAAGTGGTGAGCCACACCATTCAATAAGGTGCCTGTATAGTTTCCAATGCCAGGGTGTACGACCATATTTGCCGGCTTATTGATAACCATGACTGCTTCATCTTCATACACAATATTTAAATCCATGGCTTCCGGCTTAAGCTCGGTATAATCAGGATTAATATAACTCATATACACCACCTCGTCGCCTGGTCTTGTTTTGTAATTGCTTTTGACTACTTTGCCATTTACGGTTAAAAAACCACCTTCAATACCATTTTGTATTTTATTACGCGTGATTCCTTCAATATGACTTTGCAGCCATTTGTCAATACGCGTTGGCTCTTGACCCTTGTCAATATTAAATACGAGTTTTTCGTAAATGGATTCATTTTGTTCCTCACCAACTATTTCTATTTCTTCTGACATGATGCAAAAGTAGGATATTGCGGCTTAGTTTGTAACTTTGTCTTATGCGTCAAAAAGTGTTTTTTGAAGATTTAGGGGTAAAGTCCTATAAACCTACCTGGGATTATCAGGAGGAATTGTTATTGAAAAACACCCAAATAAAATCAATTCATCGGGCAAAGGAGCTTCCTGCCAACGAAGCGAATACGGAACATCGTTTATTAATGGTGGAGCATCCGCCTGTATTTACATTAGGAAAAAGTGGCAAAAGGGAGCATGTGTTGGTATCCGAGGAACAATTACAAAATTTAGGCATCGAGTTTTATCATATTAATCGTGGGGGTGATATTACCTATCATGGTTTGCAGCAAGTAGTAGGATATCCCATATTAGATTTAGATAAGTTTAAAACCGATTTAGGTTGGTATTTGCGCAGTTTAGAGGAAGTAATCATACAAGTACTCGCTGAATATGGTTTAAAAGGAGATAGAAGTGCAGGTGAAACAGGCGTATGGCTTTCGCCTGCAGATCCATTTATGGCTAGAAAAATTTGTGCCATGGGCATTAAATGTAGTCGTTGGATTACGATGCATGGTTTTGCGTTAAATGTAAATACGGACTTATCCCATTTTGAATACATTGTACCCTGTGGTATTCAAGGAAAGGCAGTCACCTCATTAGAAAAAGAATTAGGCAGGAAGGTTGATTATGCCGAAGTGAAGCAAAAAATTAAATATCATTTCGAAAAGGTATTCGAATGTGATTTAGTCGCTTCTTAGTTGCAATTTTTATATTAGATTTTTGTAATCAAAATTTCATTAAAGATAGGCTAGTGATTTATTTACTTTAAAACAGTAAGGTCCCGGCAGGCAATGATCTATTACCTTGTAAGCCGCCACTATGAATGATTAAAATTTTAGCAGTCGGTGAAAAGTAATTATTCGCTATTAAACTTTTTACTGCCATAAATACTTTACTTGTATATACAATATCGGTCGGTATTTTTTCTGTATCCCAAAGGTGGTTCATAAAATCAAATTGTGCTTGATTCGTTTTAGCATAACCGCCTAAATGAAAATCATGCAGCAAAGTAAATGGTGTTTCTTGATTAGTTATGAGTTGTGATATTTCATTTCGAATAGTTATTTCATTTTTTAACACTGGTATGCCAATCACATGTTGGTTTTGCTTTGCGGCATTGATTAAACCAGCCATCATAGTGCCAGTACCCACTGCGCATACAATATGGCTGTAGTTATTGGTTAGCGAATTGGATAAAATTGTCGCAGCACCTTGTGCGCCCAATATACCATAACCACCTTCGTCAACAATGTAGGTATTGTTAGCGTCATTATTTTCAAGCAATTCGTTTTTTAATACTTGAAAATTATTTCTACCTAAAAATTTTAAAACCATTCCATATTGTATCGCTTCCTGTAAGGTGGGGGTGATGGGTTCATCTTCATTCGACCTGACATAACCGATGCTCTGTAAATTATATTTTTTTGCAGCAAAGGCGAGTGCCACCAAATGATTGGAATAGGGGCCACCAAAACTAGCAATACGATGCACTTTTTGTTCCCGAGCTTTTTGTAAATAATATTTAAGTTTAAACCATTTATTGCCACTTACAATAGGGTGTAGCTCGTCTAATCTTAATACATCTAATTGTATATGGTTTAAACAAAAGCTAGGAACAGCTTGTATGTTAATGTTTTCGTTCAAATTTTCTCAATTAATATATAAAATCAGTTATTTTTGCGCTGCTTTTAACCCGAAGTAAAAATACGATTAAAAAATACAAACAATGAGTGCACCCACATTAGTGATTTTGGCTGCTGGAATGGCAAGTAGGTATGGTAGCATGAAGCAAACAGAAGGATTCGGCCCTAACGGGGAAACCATTATGGAATATTCTATTTATGATGCAATTCGTGCAGGATTCGGTAAGGTTGTTTTTATTATTAGAGAAGAATTTGCGGAGCCCTTTAAAAATATTTTTGAACCAAAATTAAATGGTAAAATAGCAACAGCATATGTCTATCAATCTTTAGATAAGTTTACCAATCATTATCCAACACCTGCAGACAGAACAAAACCATGGGGTACTGCACATGCACTGTTGTGTACCAAAGGAGTGGTGAATGAACCATTTGCAGTTATTAATGCAGATGATTATTATGGGGTAGATGCATTTAAACAAGCTTTCGATTTTTTAACCACTACTTGTTCTGAAAAAACATATTGTATTTTAGGCTATGAATTAGCCAATACATTAAGTGATAATGGAACCGTGAGTAGGGGTGTGTGTACATTGGACAATGAATCCTATTTGACAAAAATAAATGAGCGTACAAAAATATTTAGAACGGCTAGTGGTCAAATTGTTTATGAAGAGGAAGGTGTTGAAAATGCTTTGGCGGAAGCGACCAGAGTGAGTATGAATTTTATGTGTTTCGCACCTGGCTTTATTGATTTATGCGAACGTGAGTTTGCTTTATTTTTAGAAAAACAAGGGCAGGAATTAAAATCAGAATTTTTTATTCCTTTGGTAGCGGGCCGATTTGCAGAATTGGAATTAGGAAAAGTAAAAGTGATTGCTACGCAAGCAAAATGGTTTGGTGTGACCTACAAAGAAGATGCGCCTGGCGTTAAAGCGAGTATTGATCAATTAGTAGAGGCGCAAGTATATCCAAAGAATCTTTGGTAATATAAGTGTGAATTTTTTTTAAATATATTGGGCGCCTTAGGATGAAATAGGAAAGGGTTTAATTAAATGACCTAACGCTGTACATAAAGTTTTTTAAATTATCTAGTTGTGCCTTTCTGCTCCTAGAAGCGCTACTTGTAAACTTTGGTAATTTAATATTTATATCTTTTGTTCTTTCATTGTCTTTTAGTGCATTGACAACATCTATAATCTCCGTTGATTTAACAGCAAAAGCAACGCCTTCTGCTAATTTTTGTCTTGTACTAATTACACCAATCAATTCGCCATTCGAGTTAAAAATAGGCGCGCCAGAGTAACCAGGATTGGCACTAATTTGAATTTGGTAGGAACTGCTATCACCTTCATAACCTGTTTGTGCACTTAAATAACCCTTGCCGTAAACAATATCATTGTCATTACGTGGGAAACCTAGGGTGAAAATTTCCTCCCCTAAGTCAGAAATTTTTCGACGAATTGCGTAGGGGATGGCTTTGGGTTGCTTGTAATCCTTGTCTTCTATTTTTAATAAAGCAAGGTCGTTCGTTATATCGCTGTAAATAATGGTGGCGTTTAATTCCTGTCCTTTACTATTAATAACAATGGCTCCGTTTCCTTTTAGTACATGCGCATTGGTGATAATATATCCTTTGGTGTCAATTAAAAATCCAGATCCTCCGCTAATTAATTTTGCATTTTCAGGCACTTTTGTTTTCACTTCGTTCAATAAATGTCCTTGTGCTTGTTGGTTCTTTTTGATCACCTCGACTGCCTTACTTAATTGTAACAATTGTGATCCATTTAAACTTGGAGATAAGTACATGACAATGATAGAAGTAAAAATGGCAACAAATCCTCCAAAGGAAGCTGCAATGGCAATTACTTTTTTATATTTTGACCACAATTGTATCACTTTGGCTGGTTCCGCTGCTGCTTCAATAGGCGCCCACTCGCCATTGGCTAATAAAGTAGAAAAAACTTGTTGAGAAGTATGCACAACATTTTTTCGCTTTGCATAGGTTTCCATTTGGTCTAAGAATAGCTTGTGTTCAACAACCATTTGATCAATGTCGGCAGATTTTTGTCTGATGACATCAAATTGCGTCCTTTCTTGATCAGACATTTCGCCTAACAGGTATTTTTCAATGGTCTCTGATAATTGTGTGTCTTCCATAATTAATCTCCTATATTATATTGCGCAAAAAATAGTTTTTTAAGGCGCATCAAACATTTATATTTTTGGTTCTTTGCATTATCAGCATTGGTATATCCAAACTGACTTGCGAGTTCCTGCATCCCTTTCTTATTTAAATAATAGCCTTCTAGCAAACTTTTACAAGGCTCTCCTAAACTGTTTAATGCCCTATCCATGATCGCGAAAGCAGCATCTTTTTTTTCAATTTGACCCATATCCATTTCTACAGATATACTTTCCTCATGTGCACTTAATGGGCTACTGTATTTGCCCATCTGTTGTAAGCGTTTTAACCACAAGTGCTTACAAATTGAAAATAGGTAGGTTTTAATCTGGCAGGTAAGTACAAATGAATCTAATTGTACTTTTTCATATAAAGCAATCATTGCTTCTTGAAAAATATCCCTTGCGTCGTCAAAACTTCCATTGTTATTTTCTACGAAGTGCTGAATCATCGTAAAATGACTTTTATAGAGTGTTTCCACTGCTTTTGAGTCATTTTGCGCTAATCCCTTTAGTAGGGCTTGTTCATTGAGTTCAGCTTTCAAGGTATTTATACGTATTTCAGACAAAAGTAACCCAAAATGGGTTCTTTTATATTTTTTTAGGGCGGGAAGGTTACCTTTTTATCCTTTTTGTATTAAGAGTATTAATTAATTAATTTAAAACAAATTTTATGAAAAAAGTATTCGCAATCTTAGCTATCGCTGCTTTAACTGCTTGTGGTGGTGCTTCAACTG
>Ga0214919_10004667_pt1 | contig 19891 bp, 18 predicted proteins | sample LL1503_MetaG_FD_177994 | JGI IMG/M metagenome (GOLD analysis project Ga0214919, IMG submission 177994) | Freshwater microbial communities from Lake Lanier, Atlanta, Georgia, United States - LL-1503 | ecosystem: Environmental > Aquatic > Freshwater > Lake | place: USA: Georgia | collected...
CCGTTGCAGTTATTGATAACGGAAAATTCGGAAAACGAGAGATTCGTTTTGAAACAGGTCGCCTAGCGCGCCAAGCAGCTGGAGCTGCAGCTGTTTATCTAGATGATCAAACAATGATCTTCTCAGCGACAACAGCATCAAAAACTCCAAAGGATCAATTTGATTTCTTTCCTTTAACAGTTGATGTTGAAGAGAAGATGTATGCAGTTGGTCGTATTCCAGGATCATTCTTCCGTCGTGAAGGTCGTCCATCAGAGGATGCAATTCTTACCTGTCGTTTGATCGACCGCCCATTGCGTCCATCATTCGTAAAGGGACTTCGTAATGAAGTTCAGATCGTTGTGACAGTTATGGCACTCGATCCGGATCATATGTATGACGTTATTGCGATCAACGCAGCATCAATGTCGACACAGCTTGCAGGTCTTCCATTCTCTGGTCCAATCGGTGGCGTTCGTGTTGCTTTGATTGATGGTCAGTGGGTTGCATTCCCTAACCACTCACAGGTTGCAAACGCAGTCTTTGACATGGTTGTTGCAGGCCGCGTAACTAAGGATGATGTTGCAATCATGATGGTTGAAGCTGAGGCCACTGAGCGCACAATCGAATTAATCAAGGGCGGCGCACCAACACCTACAGAAGAGGTTGTTGCACAAGGACTTGATGCAGCAAAGCCATTCATCAAGATTCTTTGTGATGCACAGGCAAAGCTTGCAAAGGTTGCCGCAAAGCCAACTGCAGAGTTCCCGGTCTTCTTGGATTACCAGGATGATGTATTCGCAGCTGTTGAAAAGGCAGCTAAGGATGATCTTGCAAAGGCGCTAACAATCGTTGGTAAGCAAGAGCGCGAAACAAAGATCGATGAGATCTCTGATTCTGTGAAGGAATCAGTAGGCGCACAATTTGAAGGACGCGAAAAGGAAGTTCCTGCAGCGTTCCGTTCATTAACTAAGAAGCTTGTACGTCAGCGTGTATTGCGCGACAAGGTCCGTATCGATGGTCGCGGTCTTCGCGATATTCGTGCGCTATCTGCAGAGGTAGAAGTTATTCCTCGCGTACACGGTTCAGCAATTTTCGAACGTGGAGAGACACAGATTCTTGGAATCACGACTCTTAACATGTTGAAGATGGAGCAGCAGCTCGATACTTTGAACCCAGAAAATCACAAGCGTTACATGCACAACTACAACTTCCCACCATATTCAACTGGTGAAGTAGGTCGTGTTGGTACACCTAAGCGCCGCGAAATCGGTCACGGTGCGCTTGCAGAACGTGCATTGATTCCAGTTCTACCATCTCGTGAAGAGTTCCCTTACGCAATCCGTCAGGTCTCTGAAGCGCTTGGTTCAAATGGTTCAACATCTATGGGCTCTGTTTGTGCTTCAACACTTGCACTATTTAATGCTGGTGTTCCACTACGTGCTCCAGTTGCAGGTATTGCAATGGGTCTTATCTCAGATGATGTCGATGGCAAGGTTGAGTACGTTGCTTTGACAGATATCTTGGGTGCAGAAGATGCATTCGGAGATATGGACTTCAAGGTTGCCGGAACCAAGGATTTTGTTACAGCGTTACAGCTAGATACAAAGCTTGATGGAATTCCTGCATCAGTTCTTGCTGGTGCACTTCTACAGGCTAAGGAAGCGCGCCTTGCGATTCTAGATGTCATGAATGAAGCTATTGATGCTCCAGATGAGATGAGCCCATTTGCTCCTCGCATCATCTCGGTAAAGATTCCAGTTGATCAGATCGGTGCAGTAATCGGACCTAAGGGCAAGATTATTAACCAGATCCAAGATGAGACCGGCGCAGATATTTCTATCGAAGATGATGGAACTATTTACATCGGCGCAACTGATGGCCCATCAGCAGAAGCTGCTCGCGCACAGATCAATGCAATTGCAAACCCACAGATGCCAGAGGTTGGCGAGCGTTACCTAGGTACCGTTGTGAAGCTTGCTGCATTTGGTGCATTCATCTCATTGATGCCAGGTAAAGATGGCTTGCTCCACGTATCTCAGATTCGCAAGATGCATGGTGGAAAGCGCATTGAAAACCTTGAAGAGGTTATGAAGGTTGGCGACAAGATCCAGGTAGAAATCGGCGAGATTGATCCAAAGGGCAAGCTTTCTTTGGTTCCCGTGCTTGAAGATGGAACAACTGGTTCAGCTGAATAAATGAGCGTTCGTCGTTCAGTTTTACCTAGCGGTCTGCGTATCGTTACTGAAGAAGTCCCTTCGGTACGCAGCGCCGCGATCGGTATCTGGGTAAATGTTGGTTCACGTGATGAAACCCCGGCGGTTGCTGGGGCTTCTCACTTTCTGGAGCATTTACTTTTTAAAGGAACTAAGCGACGCAATGCTCTAGAGATTTCCTCTTCCATCGAATCTGTTGGTGGCGAGATGAATGCTTTTACCAGCAAGGAGTACACCTGCTTCTATGCTCGTGTGATCGATACCGACCTACCAATGGCGATCGATGTTGTTTCAGATTTGATTACCTCTTCAATTGTTACCGCACTTGATGTGGATGCAGAGCGCAAGGTTGTTCTTGAAGAGATTGCAATGCGCGATGATGATCCCAGCGATTTGGTGCATGATCTTTACGCAGAAACCTATTACGGAGATACCCCATTGGGACGCCCGATCCTTGGCACTATTGATTCAATCAATAACATGTCACGTAACTCTGTTTTTAACTACTACAAGAAGCGCTATCTGCCTCAGGATTTAGTGGTTGCTGTTGCTGGAAACATTAAGCACAAAAAAGTTGTTGCAATGGTCGAAGCTGCACTTTCTCACGAAGGATTCCTTGATGTTAAAGGTGCGCCAGTAATCCGCCCAAATACACCTGTTCGTAAGAGTCCTCAGCAATCCGTAGGACTTATTTCACGTCCAACTGAACAGGCACATATGTTTTATGGCATGGAGGGTGTTGCCCGACATGATGATCGCCGTTTTGCAATGGGAATTTTGGCATCTGCACTAGGTGGAGGAATGTCCTCCCGTTTATTCCAGGAGATTCGTGAAAAGCGCGGACTTGCTTACTCTGTGTATGCATATGCACAACAGTTTGCAGGAAGCGGACAGATCGGTTTTTACGCCGGATGTAATCCATCAAAGGCGATTGAAGTTGTTGAAATCATTCGTGAGGTTTTAGCTGATGTTGCAGATAATGGAATGTCACATGAGGAGATTGAGCGGGCAAAAGGTGCCGTTCGTGGCTCCTTAGTTCTGAGCCAAGAGGACTCTGGTTCACGTATGAGCCGAATCGGCAAAAACGAGATTGTCTACGGACATGTCATGGATTTTGATGAGATTCTTAAGGCGATCTCACGCGTAAACGCCACAGACATTAAGGAAATTGCTAGCGCCTTTCTGACTAAAACGCCTACCCTTGCTCTTGTTGGTCCATTCAAATCAGAGTCAAAGTTTGAGAAGGTGTTAAGTAAATGATCAATGTTGCCGTCTTAGGTGCTCGTGGTCGGATGGGCTCAGAAGTTGTTAAAGCTGTTGAGGCAGCTGATGGTTTAGCACTTGTCGCCGCCCTTGATCTGGGGGATTCATTAGATCAACTCAAGGGATCAGCAGCCCATGTGGTTGTAGATTTCACGACGCCAGATAGCGTTATGGCCAATCTAGAGTTTTTGATTAACAATGGAATCAATGTTGTTGTAGGTACAACAGGATTTGATGATGCAAAACTGGCAACAGTTAATGGATGGCTTACCAAAAACCCTTCAGTGGGCGTTTTGATCGCTCCTAACTTTGCTATCGGTGCGGTGTTAATGATGGAGTTTGCTGCCAAAGCGGCCCGTTACTTTGAATCTGCGGAAATTATCGAGCTCCATCACCCAGCAAAAGTTGATGCTCCATCTGGAACTGCAGCACGTACAGCAGAGCTCATGAGCGCAGCTCGTAAAGAAGCAGGTCTAGCTGCAATGCCAGATGCAACAACAACGGCACTAGATGGTGCACGTGGTGCATTAGTTGGAGACATTCCGGTGCACTCTGTTCGTGCACGTGGATTGGTAGCCCACCAAGAGGTTTTGTTTGGTGGCTTAGGGGAGACCTTAACTATTCGTCACGATTCAATTGACCGTGCAGGATTTATGCCAGGAGTTATTCTTGGCGTACGTAAAATCGTAAACACACCAGGCCTAACCCATGGCCTCGACAAGTTCATGTAAGGAGCTAGCAATGTCAAAAGATCAAATCACTATGTATGGTGCCGATTGGTGCGGAGATTGCCGTCGCTCAAAGCGTCTTTTTGAAGAGCTCAATGTTGAATACACATTGATCGATACTGATGCAGATGTAACCGCTGCTGACAAGGTTATCGAAATTAATGGTGGAGCGAAGTCGATTCCAGTTATTGTTTTCTCTGACGGAACTCACTTAACTGAACCTTCTGATAATGACCTGAAGGCAAAGCTTCAAGCTTTAGGAATTATCTAAGACCAGTTGTAGACCGCAGCTGATGAAACAGCTGCGGAAAGCACAACTACTGGAAATGGTGCTTTAAGTAGCAACGCTGTAATCGCGGCGCATAAACCAACCAGCCGTTGATCAATCATAAGTTGTGATTTTTCAGAAAAACTCTGCACTGCGACCAGCGCGCTGAGAAGCGCGATCGGAATGAGAGCGTTAATTCGCTGAATCTTTGGGTGTGTCAGCCAACGCTCTGGCACCGAATGTCCCGAGTACTTCAGTAAAAAAGCCATCAGGCTTGTGCCGATTGTTGCGATCCAGAAGATGGTCATCGTTTCAACCCAACTGCGATAGCGATAAACGCGGTGGCAATTATTGGTAAACCTGCTGGAAGTATCGGGGTCATTGCAATTGCAAAGATCGCACAACCAGCGGCAAGTACACGTTCAAAATTTCCAGTTAATCGAGGCCAAACAAGACCTAAAAATGCAGCGGGAACCGCTGAATCTAAACCGAAAGCTCGCACATCTCCCATGGCTTGAGCACCTAACGCACCCGCCACAGTAAAGAGATTCCAGAACACAAATACACCGATACCTGTGTACCAAAAACCCTTTCGCATAGCATCGATGCCACGTGGCTCTTGACCGAGCGCAACACCAGTTGATTCATCGATTGTTACTTGCGCAGCAATAACTCGCTTCAAACCTTTTACTTGCAAACGCGGAGCCATGATGACTCCGTATAAAGCATTTCGTACGCCAAGCAATGAAGCGGTGGCAATTCCACTGATAGCAGAACCTCCTGCACCGATAACTCCAATAACTGCAAATTGAGATGCTCCCGAAAATGTCAGTAAAGACAGGAGGCAACTTTGGAGAACTGTGAAACCATTGGCGACCGCTGCCGCCCCAAAAGCCACCCCATAAGCGCCAACTGTGATGGAAACACTCATGGAGTCCCTAAAAGTGGTGGAGGCAACTTTGGACACGCGGCTATTGTGCCGTATAAATCCGAGAGTCGATAGGGGCGCATAGATAGGGTGCGACCATGAGTGAAGAGATTATTTACCGCGATGATGTAACTGTTGAATTGGTCAAATCCAGTGCAAGTGATGCCGATGTTATTTGGGCGGCACGTGTGTCTACAGCTGGAGAACAATCAATGGATGAGATCGGTGAAGATCCTGCACGCTCCGCCGGATTGATTAATTATCTTGCACGTGAACGTCACGGCTCACCATTTGAGCACACATCAATGACCTTCTTTGTCTCTGCACCAATTTTTGTTTTCCGTGAATTCATGCGCCATCGCATCGCCTCATACAACGAGGAAAGTGGACGCTATCGCGAACTCAAGCCGGTCTTCTACATTCCATCTGCTGAACGAAAGTTAATTCAAGTTGGAAAAACCGGTGCCTATACATTTGTAGATGGCACAAAGGAACAATTTGATGTCACCGTTGAATCAATGAAGGTTGCATACATCGCTGCATATGACAGTTACAAGAAGATGTTGGATGCAGGTGTTGCACGTGAGGTAGCTCGCGCAGTTTTGCCGGTTGCTACTTACTCATCGATGTATGTCACTATGAATGCTCGCGCATTGATGAACTTTTTATCCCTTCGAACCGCTCGCGAAGGCTCTCACTTTCCAAGCTACCCTCAGCGCGAAATCGAGATGGTTGCCGAGAAAATGGAAGCGGAATTTGCGAAATTAATGCCACTTACATACGGAGCCTTTGAAAAGTCTGGACGAATCGCCCCTTAATACGGGTAGAGTTCGACGCATGACAACGCCTGCTCCATTTGGACGTCTTCTGACGGCGATGGTCACCCCCTTCACAAAAGATGGTGCGATCGACTGGGCTGGTGTTGAAACCCTTGCAGCACATCTTGTGGCTACTGGCCACGATGGAATAGTTGTTAACGGAACAACTGGTGAGGCTCCAACTACAAAATCCTCTGAGAAAGAGGAGATCATTCGTGTAGTTCGAAATACCGTTGGAAACAAGATTAAAGTTTTATCTGGTGCTGGTGACAATGAAACTGAGTACTCAATCAATCAAGCAAAGCGAACTGAAAAAGCAGGCGCAGATGGTTTGTTAGTTGTTACCCCTTATTACAACAAGCCACCACAAGCTGGAATCGAAGCTCACTTCCGCGCAGTTGCCGATGCAACAGATCTTCCAATGATGATGTACGACATTCCAGGTCGTACTGGTGTTCCAATCGAACCTGACACCATCGTTCGTTTAGCTGAACATCCAAAGATAGTTGCACTCAAGGATGCAAAGGGCGATGTCGCTTCAACTTCTTGGGTTATTAAGCGTTGCGGAATTCCTGTGTATTCAGGTGATGACATTCTCAATCTGCCACTGTTATCTGTTGGTGCGGTTGGTTTTGTATCTGTATGTGGGCACACAGTTGGTAAAGATTTGCGGGAACTTCTCGATGCATGGTTTGCCGGTAACTCAGCGCGAGCATTAGAGATTCATCAAAAGCTTCTACCTGTGTACACCGGAACATTCCGTACACAAGGTGCGATTCTCACAAAAGCAGCTCTTACTCTTATGGGCCTTCCAGGTGGCCATACTCGTCTTCCTCTAGTCGATGCAACCGATGCACAGATCGCGCAACTGCGTGAAGATCTTCGTGCCGGTGGCGTTGCAGTTAACTAATGAATCACCCACATCCCAACTTAAGTACTCCGCCGAAGTTAGTCGATGGCGGCTTACGTATCGTTGCACTTGGCGGTTTAACTGAAATCGGCCGCAACATGACGGTATTTGAGTACAAATCAAAGCTGCTCATTGTCGATTGCGGAGTTCTATTCCCAGAAGATACCCAACCTGGAATTGATCTGATTTTGCCCGACTTTTCATACATCCGAGATCGCTTGCAGGATGTCATTGGAATTTTCCTTACCCATGGACATGAAGACCATATCGGCGCTGTTCCATATCTATTGCGCGAGCGTGGTGATATCGCAATTTACGGATCAGCGTTAACCCTTGCTTTGATAACAGCTAAATTGAAGGAACATCGAATTACTCCACTAACTCGCGAAGTTCGTGAAGGTGGCACGGAAGATGTCGGACCTTTCACCTTGGAGTTTGTTGCTGTTAATCACTCGATTCCAGATGCATTAGCGGTTGTTATCAACACCGAAGCGGGTCGAGTACTTGCAACCGGTGATTTTAAGATGGACCAACTTCCTTTAGATGGTCGCATTACAGATTTGCGCACCTTTGCCCGTCTTGGAGAACAAGGCGTGGATCTTTTTATGGTGGATTCAACTAACGCTGACATTCCTGGCTTCACTCCATCAGAACGCGAAATCATGCCGGCGCTGAACAGAGTTATCTCATCGACTAAACGCCGTGTCATCGTTGCATCCTTTTCTTCACATGTGCACCGAGTTCAGCAGGTTATTGATATCGCAGCTCAGCATGGACGCAAGGTTGTATTTATTGGTCGTTCAATGGTTCGCAATATGAAGATCGCCGAGGATATGGGTTACTTACATGTTCCAGCCGATCTAGTACTCGATGCAAAGGAGCTTGATCAATACGATGACAATGTTGTCTTGATCTGTACTGGTTCACAGGGCGAACCAATGGCGGCTTTATCTCGCATGGCCAACGGTGATCACCAGATCCGAGTTGGTGAGGGTGACACTGTAATTTTGGCTTCATCGTTGATTCCAGGTAATGAAAACTCAGTATTTAGAGTTATTAATGAGTTAACACGTTTTGGTGCAAAGGTCGTTCATAAAGCTAATGCGATGGTTCACGTCTCTGGCCACGCTGCAGCGGGCGAGTTGCTGTACTGCTACAACATAGTAAAACCTAAGTATGTAATGCCAATCCATGGTGAATGGCGACATATGAAAGCAAATGCAGAGCTTGCAATTCAATCAGGAGTTCCACGAGGCAACACCTTTATTGTCGATAACGGAGTTGTAATCGATTTGGTAAACCACGAGGCTGAGGTTGTTGGAGCGATACCAGTTGGATTTGTCTTTGTCGACGGGCAGAGCATCGGAGACATTACTGAAAGTTCATTAAAGGATCGTCGAATTCTTGGTGAAGAAGGCTTTATCTCATGTGTGGTCGTAATCGATTCACAAAGCGGAAAAATTGTCGCAGGTCCTGATATTCATGCTCGTGGATTTAATGAGGATGCAGCGATGTTTGATGAGGTCAAAATGAGAATTGAAAAGGCGCTTGCTACCGCTGTTGCTGATGGCAATAACGGTACCCATCAACTTTCACAGATTGTTAGAAAAACTATTGGTGGATGGGTCGGGGGAGAGCATCGCAGGAAGCCGATGATTGTCCCTGTCGTTATTGAAGTTTAAAGAACGGCGCGCCTAGTAGGTTCCAATTTGTTCACCCTTTACGATCGTGCGTGTGGCTAAAAGAAAAAAGACGAAAAGTAAGACTGGAGCTGTTGGCGGCGCTCTAGGTCGAGGCCTTGCATCTGTTTGGCGTTTTATTGCAAAATCTTTAGGAAGCAGTGTTCGCTTTCTGGCTCGCGGAGCGCGCGACTTAGATCCCGCACATCAGCGAGATGGAATCGCATTTCTCATTTTGATTTTGGCGCTTATTGCAACAGCGGGAACATGGTTCAACTCAGATAATGTTGTTGGACGTGCGGTGTATTCAGTAATTTATGGTGGATTTGGTCGAGTTGGATTCTTCGCACCAATTGTTCTTATCTACTTTGCATTTAGATTATTTAGAGTTCCAGAGGATTCCAAAGCCACAGGCAGAATCATTATTGGCACCTTAGCTCTTTTGCTTTCATCAACTGGTCTTGCACATCTTCTCAATGGTTCTATCGGAACAGTAATGAACCCGTTCCCTACAAATGCGACGATGATGCGAGAAGGGGGCGGTTGGCTTGGCTACGCCGTTACTTGGCCTTTGGTTAACTTAATGACTTCTGTGTTGGCATATCCAGTACTCATTATTCTTTTTATATTTGGTGTTTTGGTTATTACAGCCACCCCCGTTAGTGAGGTCTTTGCAAGAATTTCATCGGCAAGTAGTTGGCTATGGTCAAAACGACCAGAACGTGCTGAGAAGGTAGAAGAAGAGTTTGAGATTACCGATACTCCTCCCTTTGAATCACCAGTGGTAGCTGCTTGGAACGCACCCGTTGATGAAGAGGAAGAGGAGCTGGATGAGGAAAGCTTTGATGATGAATTCCCCGTCGAAGAATCAATTCCTCCAATTACCCATGCAAATGAAAGTACGGTCGCTGTAAAGCGCCCAGAGCAACTGCTCTTAACTGCAGATGTGAAGTATGAATTACCTGGACCAGATCTACTGCGCACAGGACCTGCGGCAAAGGCTAAGAGCAAAGCTAATGATCTCGTTGTTGCCGCACTAACTAAGGTGTTCTTGCAGTTTGATATTGATGCAAGAGTGACTGGTTTTATGCGTGGTCCAACAGTTACTCGTTATGAGGTTGAGCTTGGCAACGCGGTAAAGGTGGAGCGAATTACCGCGCTTGCAAAGAATATTTCCTATGCGGTTGCAAGTAGTGATGTTCGAATTCTTTCTCCGATTCCAGGCAAGTCTGCGGTTGGTATCGAAATCCCAAATACAGATCGCGAGATCGTCGCATTAGGTGATGTTTTGCGCTCAACAGTTGCAGGTCAAGATTTACATCCCATGCTTGTTGCGTTGGGTAAGGATGTTGAAGGAAACTTTGTCTGCGCAAACCTTGCGAAAATGCCGCACCTTTTAGTTGCGGGAGCAACCGGTGCGGGTAAGTCCTCAATGATTAACGCAATGATTACATCGATTTTAATGCGAGCAACCCCAGATGATGTGCGATTAGTGTTGATCGATCCCAAGCGGGTGGAACTCAATGCCTATGAAGGCATTCCGCATTTGATTACTCCAATTATTACTAATCCAAAGAAGGCCGCAGATGCTCTTACCTGGGTAGTGCGCGAAATGGATCTTCGTTACGAGGATCTATCCACCTTTGGATTTAGACATATTGATGACTTCAACAAAGCGGTACGTGCAGGAAAGGTTACTGTTCCCGAAGGCAGTGATAGAACGGTAGAGCCTTATCCATACCTATTGGTGATTATTGATGAGCTTGCAGATCTGATGATGGTTGCAGCTAAAGAGGTTGAAGAATCAGTTGTTCGAATTACACAGCTTGCTCGTTCCGCGGGTATCCACTTAGTTCTTGCAACGCAACGTCCATCAGTAGATGTTGTCACGGGATTGATCAAAGCAAATGTTCCGTCACGTCTTTCCTTTGCTACAAGCTCTCTTGCAGATAGCCGTGTTATTTTAGATAGCCCAGGTGCAGAAAAGCTTGTTGGTCAAGGAGATGGTCTGTTTATCCCTATGGGGGCAAGCCGTGCGATTCGAATTCAAGGTGCATATGTCTCAGAACGTGAAATTGAAGCGGTAACAACACATGTCAAGAAGCAGCTCAAGCCGCGCTACCGCGATGATGTAACCGCTCCTGTTAACCAAATGAAGATGGTTGATAAAGAGATCGGTGATGATTTAGATATTTTGTGCCAAGCGGTAGAACTAGTTGTAGGTACTCAGTTTGGATCAACTTCGATGTTGCAAAGAAAGTTGCGAGTTGGTTTTGCAAAAGCAGGTCGCTTAATGGATCTGATGGAGTCACGAGGAATCGTTGGACCGTCCGAAGGATCTAAAGCTCGCACGGTGCTAGTAAAGCCTGATGAACTCGATTCAGTGCTTGCAACGCTGCGCGACTATTAACAACCGGTGAACTAAGCGTGACGGGGCGAGTTTCACCCCTCTTGCTCACTCCTTGCACTAGTCACCTAGACCTTCAACGACTTACAATAATGACTCACCATCTGTTGTATTGAAGGATGTTCCATGTCGCTTGGATCCATGATTACTAAGGCGCGTAAGGATGCTGGCCTTAGCATCGATGATCTTTCGGCAGCCACAAATATTCGTGGTCCACTGCTGCGTCAAATGGAGTCAGATAATTTCTCACAATGCGGCGGCGAAACATATGCACGTGGTCACATCAGAAATATTGCTACTAAATTAAATATCGATCCTCAAATATTCTTAACCGCCTTTGAAGATGAACAGCTGCATGTAGATCGTTCTATGCAAGATCTATTGGTTGAGACCAGCGTCATGCGTGAACCAGGAGAAGTTAAAAAGGTTTCATGGAAAGTTCTTGTAACGATTTCAATTTCAACTTTATTTATTGCAGGTCTTGTTCAGATAGTTACTTCAAATGACTCGACTCCTGATATTCCAGTAGCAACTGAAGAATCCGTACAACCTTCTGCATCTACCGAACCAACACCAGAATCAACTGAAGTTGTTGAGGCGGTACCAACAGAGGAAGCAACTATTTCGACAGGTGTAGGCGTTGAAGTAGTAATCACTGCAACTCGTGCAAAGAGTTGGCTCTTTGTCTCAGATGCGAGCGGACGAGTATTGTTTAGTGGCCAGATCTCCAAGGGTGTGACAAAAACCTTCACAAGTGGAGAACAGCTAAATCTCAAAGTTGGCAACGCAGGCGGAGTAGATCTATCGGTAAATGGCACACAGGTTGACCAATTAGGTATTGATGGACAGGTTGTTAGCGTGTCGTACGGAGTAGATTCTTAATCTCTCTTTGCACTGTAAGATTGTGCAAATGAAGCGCACAGTTGCAGTTGTCACTTTAGGGTGCGCACGAAATGAAGTTGATTCCGAGGAGCTCGCCGGCCGTTTAGCTGCCGATGGATGGACCCTTGTCGATGATGTTGAATCTGCAGAAGTTGCCCTCGTAAATACCTGCGGCTTTATTGAATCAGCGAAAAAAGATTCTGTAGATGCCCTGCTTGAAGCAAACTCCCTTAAAGGTCACGGCACCACACGAGCTGTAGTTGCCGTTGGTTGCATGGCTGAACGATATGGAAATGAACTTGCAGAGGCTCTGCCTGAGGCGGATGCAATCTTGGGCTTTGATGATTACAAAGATATCTCAGCGCGTTTGCAATCAATCGTTGCGGGTGAATCCCACACAGCACATGTTCCTCGTGATCGCCGAGCACTGCTTCCTATCGCACCTGCGGAACGAGCAGATGCACGACAGGAGGAGGAGTTCTCGCGCAAACGCTTAGGCAATGCTCCATGGGCACCGTTAAAAATTGCATCTGGTTGCGACAGACGATGTTCATTTTGTGCGATTCCATACTTCCGTGGTTCATTTATTTCTAGACGCCCAACTGAAATTATTGCCGAGGCCCGTTGGCTAGCAGACAATGGTGTCTCTGAGATGTTCCTTGTAAGTGAAAACACGACTTCATACGGGAAAGACCTTGGGGATCTGCAACTGATGGAGAAGATTTTGCCTGAAATTGCCGCACTTCCAGGTGTCGAACGTGTACGTCTGTCATATCTGCAGCCCGCTGAGATGCGACCAACATTGCTTCAAGCGATGATTGCGACTGATAAAACAGCACCGTACTTTGATTTATCTTTCCAGCACACAAGCCCAACTGTTCTGCGCAGAATGCGTCGCTTTGGAGATACTGAAAAGTTCTTACATTTGATTAGCCAGATCCGCGCACTGTCACCTGAGGCTGGTATTAGATCCAACTTTATTGTTGGTTTTCCTGGCGAGACACAAGAGGATTTTGATGATCTTGCAAACTTCATTACACAAGCCAAATTAGATGCGGTTGGGGTTTTTGGTTATTCAGATGAGGACAACACTGAAGCCCTTAACTTAACTGACAAAGTTGACGCTGATGTGATCGCACAGCGCGTGGAGACCTTGTCTTCATTGGCAGATGAAATGGTTTCCTTGCGTGCTCAAGCCCGAATCGGAGAAACGGTACGAGTATTAATTGAAGATGAGCAGTTGCAAGAAGGCCGAGCGGCCCACCAAGGCCCTGAAGTTGATGGAACAACAACCTTTATTGGCACTGATTTTAAAGTTGGGCAGTATGTTAACGCCGTGGTTATTGATTCAATGGGTGCGGATTTGGTGGCTAAGCCACTATGAAGTTACCTGCTTTCATAACTCCTAATTTCATCACCGTCATGCGATTGGTATTTGTACCGGTCGGTGCTTACACGCTTTTCAAAAATGGTGGAGATGACACAACGTGGCAGTACATCTCGTGGTGCGTTTTCTTTGTTCTGGGCATGTCAGATGTCTTAGATGGCAAGTTGGCCAGAAGCCGCGGAACCATCACTGAGTTTGGAAAGTTTCTCGATCCTGTCGCGGATAAATTCATGATCGGTACTGCGATGGTTTCTCTTTCTATATTGGGACGCATGCCGTGGTGGATCACAATTGTGATTTTGAGCCGCGAAATTGGAATTACAATTTTTAGATTGGCTGTTATCAAGCGTGGAGTTATTCCGGCCAACCGCGGTGGCAAGATCAAGGCCATGATGCAAGGCTTCGGAGTTGGCTTTTATGTTCTGCCTCTTGATGAAAGCCTGTACTGGTTCCGAGATGGGTTTATGTACATAGCTATTGCACTCACTATCTTTACTGGTGCGTACTATGTAAAATCAGCCCTAACACATAAAGCATGAGCCACAAGGCTTAGGCTAGAAGAGAGAAGTTTGATGGCGCTTCCAAAGGAGATTATTGGCTTTGCAGCCGAGATCGTTGATCACCTGCGCCAACGTGGTGAATCAATTAGCACCGCAGAATCCTTAACCGCTGGAGCTGTTAGTTCAGCCATCGTCACAATCTCCGGCGCATCAGATGTTTTTGTTGGGGGAGTAACCGCATACCGCGATGAGATTAAAACCTCTCATTTAGGTGTAGATCCATCCATTATTGAAAAGCACTCAGTGATTAGTGAAGAGGTTGCCGTTGCAATGGCAAAGGGTGCAATTAAATCCTTTGGAACAACATGGGCAATTGGAACAACAGGAGTTGCCGGCCCAAATCCATTAGATGGACACCCAGTGGGCGCTGTTTGGGTTGCGATCGAAGGCCCAATAAGCCAGACCATTGAGCTTTCCTTGTCTGGTGAACGTGAATCTGTGCGAAACGCAGCTACATCGAGCGCGATTGCCACCTTTGCGCGTATCCTTAGACATCGACCATAAAGATCAGATAGAAAGTTCGACAGGACGGGAGGAAATGACAATGGTTCTAGTTCGTGAAGCTGTTGGACAAACCCTTCGTGCTGCTCGTACATCTCAAGGTCGCACCTTGCGTGATGTTGCCCGCGATGCCCGTGTCTCACTCGGTTACCTATCTGAGGTTGAGCGCGGCCAGAAAGAGGCGTCTTCAGAACTTCTCAACGCGATCTGCACAGCGTTAGGTCTTTCACTCTCAGGTGTTTTTGCGCAGGTTGCATCAGAGCTCAAGAGCCGTGAGGGCGTCACTCTCACTGTTGTCGATGCCGCTTAATAAGTACGCGCCACAAGTAGCAACTCACCGCCGTACACAAAACGCAATACTTGAAGCAACTAAAGAGTTAATTGCAACAACTGGGCTGAAAAAAATGTCCATGATTGAGATTGCTGATGTTTCACAGGTATCTCGTGCAACTTTGTATAACCATTATCGCGACAAGGACAGCGTTCTGCTCGCTCTGTGCGAATCTGAGTTAGCTCGATTAGTAGAAATTGCACAGAACGCCTCAGATGCAACTTCGGCCCTCGAGCAGATCTCACTTCAGGTTTCATCTGATCCAGCATTAGCTGCGATGCGCGTTCAGGATCCAGATCTTTTGACATTAGCGCTATCAAAGCAAGATGACAATTTATGGAAAGCTTTTTCTATTGCATTGGCTCATCTTTTGGGTGAGGGCAAGAGCGCGCTAGCGCTACGTTGGCTATTGGGACAAGCTCTACATCCGATTAATGAACAACAATCTCGCGCACAAGCAGAAGCAATTACCGGCATTGCGAATCTCTGATCTTCGCGAACGAATTACCTTGTCATTTGGGGATTCTTGGGCTGCTTCGTTTTCATCAGATATCGCACTGTCTGAATTAGGAAGTAAAAGCGTTAATGAAGCGCTAGCGGCGGGCTTTGAGCCCGATGTAATTTGGAAAGCTGTCTGCAAGGCTCACCCAACAGAGACTGAAAAATACAAGTACTAATGCCAATCATTGCTCACCAATTTACTGAAGACCCCAAAAAGCCTGCTTTGGTATTGGTACATGGCTTGGGGTCTGCCGGAACAATCTGGAAAAGTTTGATTCCACAATTGATTAAGCACTTTACCGTTTACGCCATTGATCTTCCGGGCCATGGTGTTGCACCGATCGAACCCGATGAAAAGGTTGATCCACACTCACTTGCCACTGCAATCGTTGATGAAGTGAGCAAGACCCATGGGGTTCAACAGATGCATGTAGCCGGAAACTCGTTAGGTGGATGGATCGCACTTGAAATGGGAGCGGTTGCACCAGATAAGGTAAAAAGTATTACCGCGCTTGCCCCCGCAGGGTTATGGCACGAACTTCCGATGGGAAAGTACCCACCAAGTTTAGATGCACGCGTGCTTGCCAAAATTTCTCAATACTTTATGCGGATTGCGTATCACCTGCCACCGCTGAAGGCGATTGGCTATAAGAAGATCACGCACTTATGGCGAGAGTTAAGTTTTGAAGCCTGTCGCGATTCGGTCTTAGCGATGGCAAACTCAAAGGGCTACATGCCATTATGGAATGGGCTGCGTGGAAAAAAGTTTCAATCCCATGTTCCAGAATCAGTTGATGTATCGATTATCTTTGGTGATTACGATTTAACTCTTCCTGAAGAGATTGCTCAGGAAAAAGAGGTTGCACCCCATCATTCTCATTGGATCGTGGTTGATAACTGCGCCCATGTAATTATGTGGAACTACCCAGACTTGACAGTTGATTTCATCAAACGAACAGCAAAGCTGGCCTAAGGCTCACTCCCAGGCTCTTCCGTGAGAGGTCATCGGTGGTCTAAGCGGCCAAAGAGGCTCATTTCCTCGGGGGGGGCGACACGAGCCCTTCTTGTCAGTGGCGCCTGATACCTTTCGAACAGATGTTCGGATAGAATTATCTCGTAAAGCCAGAGCGGTTCCAACCTCCGCGTATAGCTCTTCTCCACACTCGATGTGGAGATTCTGTACTCCGTCGTTGGGTCTCCGTACCTTCTGGGCCGACACCAAACGGCTCTGCACACTGCAGGACGTTCTATCGAAAGGAATGTAAGTGGCTACTGAAAAAAGCAATAAAGCCAATGATGCAGCACAAGACAAAGCCAACAGCGAACGCAATAAAGCGTTGGACACAGCCCTCGCCCAGATCGAACGTCAATTTGGTAAAGGCGCAGTAATGAAGATGTCAGAGCGACAGAACGCGGTTATCGAAGTTATTCCAACAGGATCAATCGCACTCGACATCGCACTTGGAATTGGCGGACTCCCACGAGGCCGCGTTGTAGAGATTTACGGACCAGAATCATCAGGTAAGACAACTCTGACATTGCACGCAATCGCAAATGCTCAAAAGGCTGGCGGAATCTGTGCATTCATCGATGCAGAGCACGCATTTGATTCAGAGTATGCAAAGAAGCTTGGTGTCGATATTGATGCGCTATTGGTTTCACAACCAGACACTGGTGAGCAAGCACTTGAAATTATGGACATGCTTGTTCGTTCAGGTGCACTTGATCTCGTTGTAGTTGACTCAGTTGCAGCGCTTGTTCCACGTGCTGAAATCGAAGGTGAGATGGGTGACTCACACATGGGTCTACAGGCTCGTTTGATGTCACAGGCGCTTCGCAAGATTACTGGTGCGCTTCACCAATCAAAGACAACAGCGATCTTTATTAACCAGCTCCGTGACAAGATCGGTGTCTTCTTCGGTTCTCCTGAGACAACTACTGGTGGTAAGGCGCTTAAGTTCTACGCATCAGTTCGTCTAGATATCCGTCGTATTGAAACATTGAAGGATGGCCAAGAGTCAGTTGGTAACCGTACCCGCGTGAAGGTAGTCAAGAACAAGATGGCTCCACCTTTCAAGCAGGCAGAGTTTGACATCATCTACGGCACAGGTATCTCACGTGAAGGCTCATTGATTGACATGGGTGTAGATATCGGAATCGTTAAGAAGTCTGGTGCTTGGTACACATACGAGGCTGATCAACTAGGACAGGGTAAGGAGAATGCACGTGCATTCCTTCTCGATAACCCTGATCTAGCAAATGATATTGAGAACAAGATCCGCGAACACTTTGTACCGGTTGAGGTTGATCCAGCGCTCGTTGCTGCGATCGATGAGGCCGCCGCAGAGGTGGATTTCTAAGCTTCGATGCTTGAATACGTAAAGGTTGACCAGGAGGCTGACCCTTACTCGATCGCAAACACCATCGCATTAAATGCTTTGGTTGCGCGGGCCAAGAGTAAGGGTGAGCTACTGGCGCATCTAAAAAAGCGTGGGGTTGAGGATGATGTTGCTCAGGCAACGATTTTTAGACTTCAAGAAAAAGGGTTGATCAACGACTCAGAGTTTGCCAAGGCGTGGACCCAATCCCGTCATACCTCTAAGAAATTATCAAAGAGGATCATCGCGGGCGAACTTCGCACCAGGGGAGTGGATCAACAAAGTATTGATGAAGCTCTCGATGAGATTGATGATGAGTCTGAGTACCGCACCGCATTTTCATTAGCGATGCGTAAGTACAGCACTATGAGTCGTCTCGAGCCAGAGGTTCAAATTCGCAGAGTTCAATCTCTGCTCCAGCGAAAAGGATTTTCCTTTTCAACTATTTCGCGGGTTATTCGCGAGTTAGGTATTCAGTCAGACGAGCAGCGGTAGCAACTACTGCAGCGGCATGAATGCGGCCTGGTTGACGTCCTAGACGTTCGATCGGGCCGCTAATGCTTACAGCGGCGATTACCTTGCCATTAGGTGCGCGAACAGGTGCAGATACAGATGCAACTCCCGCTTCACGTTCACCAACAGATTGTGCCCACCCGCGACGACGATCGGCGGAGAGTTGAGCGGCGGTAAATCGTGCATTGGTTAAACCGCGATGAATCTTCTCTGAATCCTCCCAGGCCAACAAAATTTGTGCCGCAGAACCTGCCTGCATAGTTAAAGCAGCACCAACTGGAACAGAGTCGCGCAGACCTGAGAGACGTTCTGCGACGGCAACACAGATTCGCAAATCACCTTGGCGACGGTACAACTGCGCACTTTCACCAGTTGCATCACGCAGAGCAGATAACGCTGGGGCAGCAGCGGCCAACAAACGATCCTCGCCAGCTGCAGCACCTAATTCGCCAGAGCGTGGACCTAATACAAACCGTCCCGTTAAATCACGGGCTACTAATCGATGAAACTCAAGAGCAACCGCTAGACGGTGCGCGGTAGGTCGTGCGATTCCAGTTGCGGCAACAAGTTCTGCAAGTGAGTGTGGGCCAGCCTCAAGGGTGCTCAAAATTGCCACCGCTTTGTCTAATACGCCAACTCCGCTATTATTTCTGTTCACAGAGTGATATTAGCATCTCAGTATCTGATACATCAACTTGGGAAAGAAAAAGGAGCACCGACACCGTGGGTAAAACTTTAGCGGAGAAGATTTGGGCAGAGCATGTTGTTCGCCAAGCAGATGGTGAACCAGATCTGATCTATATCGATCTTCATTTAATTCACGAGGTAACTAGCCCACAAGCATTTGATGGTTTGCGCCTTGCCGGCCGCCCTGTTCGTCGCCCAGATCTGACTATTGCAACTGAAGATCACAACGTTCCTACAATGAATATTGATAAGCCAATTGCAGATCCTGTCTCAAAGCTGCAGGTAGATACCTTGCGTGCCAACTGTGCAGAGTTCGGAGTTCGTATTCACTCATTGGGTGACAAGGACCAAGGCGTAGTGCATGTAGTTGGACCTCAGCTTGGAATCACTCAACCAGGTATGACAATTGTTTGTGGAGATTCACACACATCCACACATGGCGCATTTGGAGCACTCGCCTTTGGAATTGGAACCTCAGAGGTTGAGCATGTTCTTGCAACTCAAACCCTGCCGCTACAACGCCCTAAAACTATGGCGATAAATGTTGAAGGCTCATTAAAGCCAGGCGTTACATCTAAGGACATCATCCTCGCGATCATCGCAAAGATTGGTACCGGCGGTGGACAGGGTTATGTCATTGAATACCGCGGAAGTGCAATTCGTGCACTATCTATGGAATCGCGCATGACTGTATGCAACATGTCTATTGAAGCTGGTGCTCGCGCAGGATTAATCGCTCCAGATCAAACCACCTTTGATTACATCAAGGGCAAGCCACATGCACCAGAGGATTTTGATGCAGCTGTTGCTTACTGGAAGACATTGTTTACCGACTCAGATGCGAAGTTTGATGTCGAAGTTGATCTCAACGCCGATGATCTTGAGCCATTTGTTACATGGGGAACTAACCCAGGCCAGGGTCTTCCTTTAAATGCAGTTGTTCCTAACCCTGCAG